>SL_3KL_010_SEDDRAFT_10000228_pt1 | contig 41585 bp, 32 predicted proteins | sample SodLakKL_010_SED_2_FD_10381 | JGI IMG/M metagenome (IMG submission 10381) | reverse complement strand
ATTCCATCACGGTACTGCGGAATCCAGGCCGGTGGTTCGTAGGGAAATTCAATCGGCTCGCGAACAGGGTTGGCGGCGGCGATCTGCAGGTTAATGGCAAAGCCGATGCCGTTTGTCCAGGTATGCGGCTTGAACCTGAGCCCTAACCGGTTGGCCTCATTCATAATTTTCAGGGCGGTGCTTACGCCGCAAAATACGGCATCCGGCTGGTAAATGTCGAGCGAGCCTTTTTCAAACATTATCTTGTGCTCGTGCCAGCCCGGGGTTAACTCTCCTCCGGCGATCGGGGTTTTGGTGCGCCGTCTAAGTTCAGCCATCTCATCAAAGGCGTACATGTCGAGGGGTTCTTCCAGCCAGGAGATGTTGTATTCTTCACAGGTTTTGGCGAATTTTGCAGCGCGTTCAAGGTCCCAAATAGGGGGCTTGTTAATAATTGACACCGGCCAACCCTGGTTGGCATCTACACCTATTTCCATGCTGTCTCCGACAGCTTCCCGCACTGCCCTGACCTGGGCGATATCTTTTTCGATATTGTGATCATGCACCCGCAGTTTAACAATATCAAACCCTTTTTCTCTTAAAGCTATGACTTCTTTAGCCCTCTGCTCCGGTTCATGTACTTCTCCGGTTGAGCAGTAGGCCTGTATGCGGCCACCTTTGCCGCCCATCAGCTCGTAAGCAGGTTTGCCTTCCTTCTTGCCGATTAGATCCCAAAAGGCAGCTTCGATCCAGTTGTTACGCCAGCCCAGGTATGAAGCCTCCCGAAGCAGCTGATTAACTTCGTCCAGCTTTTCCACTTCCTGTCCGATCAGGTACTGGCCGAGAAGGCTGCCTAAACCTTCCCGCTCCTCTTCCATTGCCATTCCGGCGCTGTAACCCACCAGGTTATCGTCGGTGGTGATTTTAAGGAGGGTGCTGCGGTTAAATTTTTGCGGGTAACCCGGAATCCATGACGGGTAAAAGTCAGCAGGGAGGGGGATTGAAATGTGGTACAGTTCGATCTTATTTACCTTCATTACTAACAACTCCTATCTTTTTTACATGTTTCAGTTTGCAGGGCACAGTTCCACACCTGGATCATTTACCCCGTTCTTATGCCGGGGGCAGTTCTTCTGCTTCAGGTACTGTTCCCACCAGGGGCAGGATACGCTTGTAAAGTGTGATCATTAAAAATCCTGTAATGTACATCGTAATTCCGTAAATTGCGGTAGTTACAAACATGGAGCTGTAGAAGTCACCCATCAGGTCCTGAATTAATAGAGCAATAGTTACAGCCAGGGTAGAGTTGCGCAGGCCGACTTCCATGGAGATGGCCCTGGCCTGGAAATTACCTATTTTGATTAACTTTGGAACGCCTGCTGCCAGGAGCATACCGAGGATAGAGAGTGAAATGACCATGACGTAAAAAAGGAAGCTGTAGCGTTCGGTATCGGCAAATTTTTCAACATTGGTGATAATGCCGACGGTGATAACCATTAACAGGGCGAGTACCCCTAAGGCAGAGAAAAAAGGTGTTGCTTTTTTAGCAAAATGGAGCCATTTCCTTCGGATGGACATGCCCAGGACCAAGGGAACAAGGACCAACCCGATAATGGTCTGGACTATCAGCCCGGCGGGGACATCTATGTCTGGAATGTTTGCACTGAAAAGGGTCAGGATAAATGGTGTAAAGAAGAGGGCCAGCACTGTAGATACTGAAGTAAGCGAGACAGAAAGAGCTAAATCTCCCCTGGCATAATATGTCATCAGGTTGGAGGTAACCCCGCCCGGACAGGCGCAGATTAAGACCAGGCCTGCATAGATGAATGGAAAGCTGTGGTAAAAGCCGAGAAGATAAGCCATGCCCAGGGCCAGAAGGGGCATTAATAACCACTGCAGAAAGAGACCGACCAGGATGCCCCGGGGTTTTTGTGCAACCAAGACAAAGTCTTTTATTGTAAGGGTTAAACCCATTCCGAGCATAACAAAAAAGAACATGAACATTATTGAAGTTTTGAAGACCCGGTCAAGCAGCAGCTGTTCCGGCTGCTCTGTAAACCGGATGAAGGAGTATTCTTCGCCTGCGACGACAGCGTCAGCCAGCACCGCATTGAAGACCAGTTTATCTCCTAAGACATCTTCCAGGTTGTTGTAGTAGGCCGAAGCGCCGGTTTCTTCAAGTTCTTGCCGGGGTGGCGCCGACATGATATGAAGCGTGCCGTCAAGCTCCCTGACCAGGTATATTCCCGAGACATCTCCCACGGTTTCCAGCCCTTCTGCTTCGAGGAGGCGCAGGTTGCCTTCAAACTCAACCTCCCGGGCATTACCCCAATCTGCATTTCGCCCGGCTTCAGTAAGCTGTTGTAAATACTCTATGTTTTCCTCCCGGGCCGCTTTCGATATTTCACGGTAAAGGTCTTCGCCGGCGTTTACTGTTGATGCGCCGGAAACCAGAAATATAAGGATACAGATAATAACAAAGGCGCACTTTCGGGCTTGCTTGCCTCGTAAACCCTTAAAACTCATAATCACCCTCCTTATTAATTTGCATTTTCGAGCGCATAGTGGTATAACCAATTATATGATTTGGTATAACCAATTGTCAAGTTTTAGCTTACCTAAAATCAATATTGTCGTTTGGCGATATTAAGCAGGGCAGTGTTTTCAAAGTAGAGGAAAGAAGGTTGTAAAATGAATTCAAGCCTTCCGGCAAAAATTTTTCAGGAAATACGAGAAGATATCATTAAAGAGGTTTATCCGATTGGCAGTAAACTTCCCCCGGAACGGGAACTGTCAAACAAATACAAAGCAAGCCGCTTTGCAGTGCGTGAAGCTATAGCCATGCTGGCGCAGGAAGGTTTTGTGGAAACCCATCCTCAGAGCGGGAGCTATGTTCGCGATTTCCATAAAGACGGGTCACTCGATACCCTGGTGCAGACCCTTCATGTTCGCAGGGTCATTGACAGACAAACGCTTGATTCACTGTTCAGGTTTCGCTATACAACAGAAACTAATGCAGCTGCAGATGCGGCTGTACGCATAACTGATAGAGACATTAATTACCTGGCGAAAAACCTTAAAATGAAAAAGGATAACCCGGGTGAGGTTTCAATCCTGGCTGAGTGTGATTATGACTTTCATTTCAAGATTATTAAGATATCGGAGAACACCATTAACAGGCTCATCTTCCAGTCTTTTAAACCTATTTATGCTTTTTTCACAGAGTTTTTCTACTCACTGCCGGGTGCCCCGGAGACTTCTTTAGAGTTGAACTTGAAACTCCTGGAGGCTCTTAAAGAGCGAAATGCAGATTTATCCTTCCAGGCGATGGCAGGCATTTTAAAGTTTGGAGAGAAAAAAGTTTACGATGCGATAGATGAAGGTGACCAGTTGATTGTAATTCAACAAAGGTAACCCGAAGTGGCTGCAGTTTGTATTTCGTTATACCTTAACCCTGGCAGGTTCAGCCTGGGGATCTTTCCTCAGTACTACTATCATCCCTCCGGTTATAATCAAGGCTCCGCCTAAAAGNGAACCCCAGGTCAGGCCTTCGTGTAAAAAAAGCGCTGCCATCAGTGTGGCTGCAAGCGGTTCGATATAGGTGAGAATGCCGGCGTGCTGGGCTTTAACTGTTCGTAACCCTAAATGGAAAAGAGTTGCGGCAAATGATTGCTGGAATAGACCTAGCACCAGCAGGATAAGAATTCCGTTCCAGCTAAATTGATTCATTGAGGATAAGGCAAAGGGAAACAGGGCCAGCATGATATAACCAGATAAGAAAATATTGGAAGGGAGGCCAAGAATGCCGGGAGGAGCTTTTTTTATGAATAAGGCTAAAAATCCGTAAGTTACGCCTCCCATGAGAGCAAATATGTCGCCCGTTAAACTTGCTCCAATACTAAACAGGGTGCTGTAGCCCATGATTGCCGCCGTGCCCAGCAGGGAGATGAAAAGCGCAGCGATAGTCCTGGCTTCCAGCTTCTCTTTTAGCATCAGGGGGGCAAAAATTACGGTAAAAACAGGGGCGGTATAGATAAGAAAAGCGGCGTTGGCAACACTGGTATAGGTGAGGGAATAGGTATAAGCCAGCCAGGACAAACCGGTTAAAGCTGCCGGAATAAGCATCCATTTCCAGTGGGTAAGAGCCGGCTTTAACGAGGCGAGGCCGTCCTTCATTGATGTAAAAATAAGCAGACCGATCAGCCCAAAAAGAAAGCGGTGAAAGAGAATATATTCAGGGGAATAATCCAGGGCCCGGACAAAAAGCCCGTAAGTTCCCCATATGAAAGCTGCTGTAAATATTTGCAAGTAGCCGATTTGTATTTTACGGCTGCCTCGTATCTTTGCCATTTAAAAACCCCTGTTAGTTTATAGTTTGCCGTTAATCCGAATACGGGCGCAAAATTTGACCATGTACGAGATTAAATCCTTCTACATTCTACCTGCCATACAGCTTTATAGCAAATTTGAATACATATTTTAAGATTCAGGGTATCCAGTTAATGCTTCACAGGTTGTGCCGGTATGGTAAAATGATAGTAGAGATGTTTATTATATTTGAAATAGGGTTGGCAAAAGGGAGCCGTGAAAGCCTTGAATAGTTTACTCAAAATTATATTAATACTGGCTGTTGTATTGATGATTAGCGTTTTTTACCCGGATGTTTTTGATCTGGATGAAGGTGGATCTGGCAGTGTCAGTTATGCCAGTGGATTTAATATAAACCAGAGTGCCGGTACTTCGCAGGGCACGGTTAAGCGCCACATAGATATCAGCAGCCCATGGTCCGGTGGTTATGTTTATGAAGATATGACAATTAAGGGCCGTGTAGAAATTACTGAATCATTTACCATGGGTACACCTGTCAGTGGGGACCGTGATTTTTTTGATGACGATATCTTCAGTGATAAAGCAAAGCAGCCTGCCGCCTCTGCCGCAGGCAGTAATCCTGAAGCTGGTACAGCGAGCAATCCCGGTTCCGGGAAGACAGCGGTCGCTGCTAATGCTTCTTCTGCAAGTTCCGAATCTGGAATAGAGGCTGTTCTTGGCATTAGCATCCTGGCCGTTCCCGGTACCTGGCTGGAACTCTTTTAACCTGGCAAAAAAGAATTTATTTAATTGTTTAAACAGCCCGCGGGTAATAATCCGGTTATGTATATAGAAAACCCTGTGAAATTAGTTCTTTCACAGGGTTTTCTTTTAGAATAGATAGTTTAAATAATGCCGGGAAATATTTAGTGCATCCCTTGTATGCTGCAGAAAACCTAATTCGAAATATACTTAGTTAGAGTTAATTACTTTCCAACCAGTGCTTCTTTGCGCCCGCCCAGCATGACGGTCAGCCAGTCATCTTTGCTTCCGTAGAGGGCAACTAATAAATAAATGCTGCCGGCAAAGAAACCGAAGACCATCATTAAGATGATCCATATGACAGCCATAATCAGGTTTGTTTCGCGAAATGCTATCCACAGTGAGAAAAGGGCAAAGCCGACATAAAGGTCTACTATCGATACAATGCCCCACGGGTTGGCGAGCAGTTCAGCGCCATCTTTACTGAAATCTCCGTTAATAAAGCCATTTAAAAGCACGGCGGTCATAGCAAAAAATCCTAACCAGGCAACAGCTTTTGCAATTCTCATAGGGTCCTCTCTTTCTGAAGCTTTTATTAATTCAGCTTCCGGACAGGCGGAGTTTTAGTGCTGATCTGATTTAACAAATAAGCCGGTTTTTAATTACCTCCAGGTTCCATGAAGACAGGTGGTGTTTTTTGTTCTTTTTTCTTGCCGGTAAGGTGCAATAAAAGTGCTCCTGCGGCAAAAATTACAGCAACCAGGTGAATAAACCAGCCGATGTAAGGGATCTTTACCAGTAAACTAAGGGCAAGAACACCAATTAAGGCAACCCATAGTGGGTGTAATTCCTTGCCCATCCGGTCAAAGGCTAAACGACCGAGGAAATAACCGGCAAAAATTCGGGTTAAGTAGAGTAAAACGGCATAGGCTAAAATTGATAAGATACTTAATGGTGCACCGATTACTGTTAGCAGAAGTAATACGGCCGCCAGCGGGGTAGTAAACACTATCAGGGCTCCGATGCCCAGGCTCAGGCTTGGCTGCTCTTTTATGGTGTTTATAGTGCCGCGGGAGATGTTTGGGAAAAGCCAAACTATTAATGCCGTTACCAGCAATAGCGATAGGATGGGACGGACGAAACTCCAAATACTTCGGGCCGGTGCAGCAGGTCGATGCTCCCTGGGGACAGTTCTTTCTAAAGTTCCCCCGATTATTGCTTCTTCATGAAGAGCAGCTTCGTTAGCGGAATAGTAATTTACATTACTGCCTACTACGGTTTCGGGTCCAAGTAGTAAATTGCCGACGGCAGCATAAATATCACGTTGGACAGAGCCGTTAATATTTAATCTATCGGCGGCGAACATCAGATCACCGCTGGTTGAACCGTCGAAGGAAACTGAGTTGGCTGCTCCCCTGACAGAGCCGGCGGAGTTTCCGCTGATCCTTATTGTTTCGGCAAAAACCAGCAAACTGCCTCTTACCGTTCCATCGATGTTTGCCTGGCGGGCAAAAATGACAACATCGCCCAAAACCGTTCCGCTGATATTAACCGTATCCCCGAAGCAGTAAATATCATCATCAATAGTTTCTTCTGCTCCAACGGTAATGCTTTCTCCGGATTCTACTGTTGCGGCTTCCACCGGGTTAGTAGCTATGAACAGGATTAAAAACAAAAAAACTGGCAGCATGGCTATTAAAAAAAATCTTTGCGGCATAATGGTATTGCCTCCTCCCGGGCTGTGCTTTAATAAGCTTTATGGGCCTAATTTACTTGTTTCTCAAGGTGGCCGAGGAAGCGCCGCCGGCAGAAAATTCAGGTGCCGTAAAATGTACTTTGTTTCCGTCGAGAACGGCCAGCGCTCTATCAATATCGGCGATAATGTCATCCGGATGCTCGGCCCCGACACAGAGACGGATCAGGTTTGCAGGTACGTCAGCCAGCTTGCGGCCTTCTTCTCCCTGCTGTGAGTGAGTAGAAATTGCAGGGATAGTGGCAACCGATTTAATTCTGCCCAGATCGGTGGCACGATAGATACGGTTGAAGGCATCAAAAACAGCACGCGCAGCCTGGGGTCCCTCTTTAATGCGGAACGACATCAGGTGGCCATAGCGATTGACCGGTTGGCCGTAAAGTTCGTCGTGCTCTGCATCAACTAGCCAGAGGTATTCGGAAGCCAGTTTATGAAGCGGGTGTGATTCCAGTCCCAGGTAGTCTACCTGTTCGATGTGTTTGTGAGTGCTAAGGTAATTTGCAACAGCCGTAGTTGAGCGGCTTTGCATATCAACCCGCATACGCAGGGTGCGGATATCGTTTAAGGCTAAAATGGCGTTCATTGGCGATATATTGGGACCATTGTCGCGGTTGGGCAGGGTTTTTGCATACATGGCAAAGTCGGCTTTCATCTCCGGATTGTCTACATTGGTAGTTAAGTTTTTCCTTGATATTACTGCTCCGGCAATACCAAAGCCGCTGGTGCTGAGGGTTTTTGATACTGATTGGACTACTATGTCGGCGCCAAGAGCCAGGGGGCGCATCAGCGCGGGCGTCGCAACTGTGCTGTCAACAATCATCGGGATGCCGTGCTTGTGAGCAAGTTCAATTACCTTTTTGAGGTCGAAAAATGCCTGCCCGGGGTTGCTGGGCATTTCACCGTAGAGGAAACGGGTGTTTTGATCAATATTATTTTCCCATTCACTGATGTCGAAGGAGTTGGCTACCTTGCGCCAGGTAATGTTGCGTTCTTTTTCTTTCCTGACTGCAAACTGCTGGAAGGTACCACCGTAAACCTGGGGTGGAGCGACGAAGTTGATCGGCCCGGAGGGGTCTTTTGGGTTGGGCAGAAGAAAGGGATCAACGGCGGTCTGAATAGCAGCCATTCCGGATGCGGTGGCAATGCAGGAGGTTTCCTCTGTAGAGCCGTACCCTTCCAGGAGGGCTAAAACCCCTTCCAGGTAGTACATGCTTGGATTGGCAATTCGTGAATAACACCATGTTGGTATCTGGTAGGATAGGGCTGCTTCCATTTCATCTGAATCACGATAAGTCTGCGAGGTGGACATGTAAACCGGTTCGATGATTGAGCCCTGGTTGAAATCCAGGGCTTCCTGCATTGAATAAACACCATGCACTGCGATCGTATCGAACCGGCACTTTCTCATTTCCTGCAGGTAATTCTGATGCCACTGGTTGGAACGATCAGCTGCTTCCCTGTACTTATTATCTTCTTGTCGCTGCATTTTAACCTCCCCCTACTCCAAGGTAGAAATATGATTTTGATGGAAAAACAATATCATAATTTATAAATATTAGTCAACTAAACCATACAGTCAGTTCTAATAAAAACGCGGGTATGAAGGGACATAAGTTAAAGGCAAAAAATATAGCATGTCTTACCAGTTGCTCAGATCTATTTTTACAGGCAGGTATTAATAAAAAACATTAGGAATATGAAAGTATTTCTCGCTGTCCTGAATTGCCCCGGTGTGCAATGGTAAAGCTGAAGCTTTTGAGGTCGGCGTTCAGGACTGCGCTGTGTTCTTTGTGCTGCCAGCTTAATTGCAATATGTGAGGTTCGGTATCATAATTGATTTCCAGCCTGCCATCAAAGGCAGGTGAAGTATTGCGAAGCCTGATCATATCAAGCTGGTCCAGCACCAGTGGCCATTTAAGGCCTTCTGTTATGTCCTCAATACTAAGGTTGGTGCGGTTAATTTCCTTATGCCCGGCGGAACCGCCCCTGTCAGCCGCCTCGTAATTGTTTTTGCCGGCAAAAAGATCTAAATACCAGACCTGGGGGATACCGGGCATGAACAGCTGGACTGCCCTGGCCAGGCGCAGCTTGCGCTCGTCTTCACCGAGGGCGCTGAAAAAAGTGGCATTGACCTGGTAGTAAGTAATCTTTTGACCATCTGCACCGTAGAGGTTTTTAATCCGTCCGCCCCTTGAAGCAATCAGGTCCACGATGGCATCTATCCTATGATTGGGCAGCAGGCCGGTTCGCTTTGTATCGTTAATTGTTTTTCCCCTGAGGTCGAGAACGGGGATACCGTCATGGCAGCCAAGCATGTTTATGGTTTGAAGGTTGTGTTTTAAAATATCGCCGATCCATCTTAGCAGGTGTTCTTTAGTGCCTCTTTCCAGCGCGTCGATGATCAGGCCGGGAAAGAAGAAATCATAGACCGGGTAATCTTTTGCGCCAAGTTCTTCATGCAGGCCGCTCCCGTATTCGGCGTGTATCTCCGGAATAATAATCAGATCATATTTATGGGCGATTTCTTTCAGTCTTTCTAAATATGCCCATGTTTCCGGCCGGTTAAAAAAGTTAGATCGCCCCGGTTCTTTGTGCAGGTAAGCGAAGGCATCCAGGCGGACAATCTTTGCCCCGTGGTCCCGCAGTTTGCACAGGGTTTGATCATAGAAGTTCCATACTTTTTCCGAGCGCGCGTTCAAATCAATCTGGCCCAGGTACCTGCGTTTCTGTTCGATTACAGCGATAACTTGTTCCCGGTATTGTGAATAGGCTTCCAGTTCAATTTGATCCGGTGAAGCTCCAGCCTTCAGGGCTTCATTTGCCAGGGCGGCAATCTTGCCGGCAGCGGTCTGATTAATTCCCGGAATATCTGCTATCTCGGAAGGTTGTACTTCGTCAAAACTGATTTCCTGGTAAAAGGTGTTCCAGAAAAAACGATCTGAATGATCAGGAAAGCGGATTTTCATGACCGGAAGTCCCGGTTTACGCATGAACAGTTTATCCAAATGCTCCGGGTTCGGAATTACGCAGCCATCTTTGCCTACAGTGCCGTGATCCTGCCAGAATGTGTTCCAGTCAATAAAGAAGTCAATGTATTTAGAGCCTCGGCCATGAGCAAGCAGATCTTTGAACTGGGGCGAATTGATCGAGAGGTGATTGAGAACCAGGTCGAGCTTAAGCATAATGCCCATGTTTTGCAGATCTGATAAATCCCTGCCGGAAACCAGTTCCCGGTTTAGTTCGTAGTCGATAATTGAGAACCCGCGGTCGAGGTCGCTGTTAAAGAAAGTAGGCAGGATATAAAACAGCGAGAAAGCAGACTTAAATTCATCCCGCTTGAGCATATTTACCGTATCACTCAAACACATGCCAATACTGTCGGGATAGGCATTAAACATCACGCCATTAACCTTCACAAATCAACCTCCAACTGGGACAAGGGGACAGGTCACTTGTCCCACCATTATCTGACATATCGGGACAAGTGACCTGTCCCCTTGTCCCACCATTATTTACCATGCGGTGGCTGTGCTTATGTGCTCCAGGTTAAGAACCTGCACCCTTTTCGTTTTCCGGTGGAGGAATAATAATATCAGCCATCTTTTTATGGGCGGAGATAATGTTATGTTCAATGGAAAGGACTTTTTCCAGAAAATCTGATAATGGATCCCGGGAGCGAGCCAGCCTGGCCTTCTTGGTCTGGCGGTAGTCACGGTCAATAAATGCTTTTAAGTCGGCATTTTTTAAAGTTGTCGTATAGGTGCCTTCCACAATGACTATCTCGACTCCTTCTACTTTTATTTTTTCGTCAGTTATAATGTTCTTCTCATAATTGACCAGGGGCTTGGTGATTGTTTCTACTGTTCCACTTTTTATTGTTTCAATATTTTCTTCGATCAAGCCGAGCTTTACTTCCCCGGGGCCAACCCAGTTTATGTCATCCTCTCTTTTCATATGGTTTGTTTTCGGTGGATAAACAAAGTAATCATCTTGCTGCAAGAGCAGAGTTTTGTAGCCTGCTTTTGTGCATAGCTCGGAGAGTACTGCCGCAGTTTCCGATTTCCCGCAGCCCGATTCACCGGCAACGGTAACGATAAAAGGTATTTTTGCCTGCGGTAGTTTTTTTTGTAGTGTCTGGAAGATTAATGCAGCCGCTTTACGATGATAATCACTTATTATCAACTTATCGCCGATCATTTATGCACCCCTATAATTTTTAGTAATTATGCCTGGTCTAAACAATTTAAAATTCAATTTTCAACGCCGAAATCCTTCATAGCTATTGCGGGTTGCGGTTACCTTTATTATTCTAATCTTAAGGCTGGAGGTTGGCAAGCAAACCTTTAAGTTTATTTAGCCAGTTATTTGTGGTAAAATATAGAAGTAATTTACTGGCAGCGTTAACAATAACAACAGATAGATTTATTACCAGTCAACATTGCCTTTGATCTATGAATTATTCTATCAGATCAGCAGGAGGAATTAAGATGAACAGAAAAGCTTATACTTACCCGGATGGAACAATATATAAGGGCGAGTGGGAAGGCAATAAGAGAAACGGTTATGGTATATGGATTCGTCCTGATGGGACACAGTATGAAGGTGAATGGGAAGATGACAAGCCAAATGGCCGTGGTGTTTTAATTAATCCCGATGGGAGTAAGTATTCCGGAGATTGGAAGGATGGCAAAAGGCATGGCCGGGGAACATTTACTTACCCTGACGGGACACAGCGGGTTGGTGAATGGAGCTTCGGAAAGTTTGTTGAAGGGAAAAAGACGGTGGCTGCTCAGCCCTCTAAAACCGAAGAATGCCGGGAGTTAGAGGAGTCGAACCGTGAACTGCAGGACAGGTTAGAGAAATTGGAAGATGAAAGTGAGGAGCACGAAGAGAAACGTGGCATCAGTCACTCTTATTTAAAGAAGTTTAATTTTATAATGGGGTTTTTACACCTTGCCCAGGGTGCCGCGATGCTTTACTTTGCTTTAACTATTGAGCAAATCAGCAATTTCAGAACCCCGATCCGATCATATTTCCTCCAGTTTGATCCTGAAACTATGCGTCTGGCAACCAATCCGGAACAAATTGCCGAAGTACCGTTTGCAATTTTTGTATCTGCTTTTTTGCTGCTTTCAGCGTTTTTCCACTTTATTATTATTATGCCCGGGGCAAATGCTGTCTATAATCGGGACTTAAAGAAAGGAATTAATAAGTTCCGCTGGTATGAATATTCCCTGAGCTCATCGCTGATGATTATTTTGATTGCCATGCTTTTCGGGGTTTACGGTATAGGAGCCCTGATTGCCATTTTTATCCTGAACGCATCGATGAACTGGTTTGGTCTGCTGATGGAGAAGTTAAATCAGTATACTGAAGAAACAGTGTGGTCGCCTTTTATATTTGGCACTATTGCCGGGCTTGGCCCCTGGGTAGTAATTATTTTGCATGCCCTGGGCAATGCAGATCCTGCTGAAGTTCCCCTGTTTGTATATGCCATTATAGGTTCGTACTTTGTGTTTTTCAACCTTTTCCCGATTAATATGATTTTACAATATAAGAAGGTTGGAAAATGGGCCGATTATCTCTATGGTGAAAGAGGATATATAATTTTAAGCCTGCTGGCTAAAAGTGTTCTGGCCTGGTTAGTATATTTCGGGGTTATGCAGCCTATCTAGCACAATAGTTTTCGGCTGGCTTAAGGGGTCTGACCTGATCAAGAATATACCTGGCATGTTATTGATGCTGTCCTGAATTATCCAAAATCATGCAGTATGTTTTTAAATTGATATTGATGCATTTGCTCTTGTGGAAGTGAGCTATCAACTTAAAATCCACGTTTCTGTCCCTCCCAGGGCGGTTCTTTTCCTGCCCTGTATTCTTCTACGCCCGGGCCGCCAAGCTTTTTGAGACGCCAGATACCATAAATGTAGGTGATGATTAAGACTACGATTAATACCGGCCATCCCAGCAGAGTATTGGCCCAGGCCAGGGTGGTGGCATCTCCGGCCTGAAAAAGTAAAATTTGGACGGCAAGCCGCATAGAGAAAAAAACAGTCCATAACCAGGTTACTTCCAAGTAGGCCGGTTTGACATCGTTACGCCAAAACCAATCAAGAGGCCATCCGCGTGTCAGGTGGCTGGCCCAGGCAGCGAGCGGTTTGCCAATTAGAAGGCTGCCCAGCGCTGCTAATACCAGCAAGGTGCTGCTGAGGATTGCAGGGATGAAATAGCCGGCCGCACTTTGGGTAAGCAAAGCTAATCCCGAGGCGAGGGTAACTCCCAGGAAGCCACCAAGGGCATACAGCCAGTTTTGCTTGCGGGCAATCCGGGAAAATCCCAGCAACAGGGCAATGGCCAGCGCTGTAAAAACTGCAATATCCAAATCGAAAATTGCATTAACGATAACAAAGATTAATGGCGGGAAAAGGGCATCTATAGTTTTTCCAGAAACCACAGTTTTTAATTCTTCCAGTATTTCCTGTCCTTTTGTTTGCAAGTAAAAGCTCCTTAGCGGTTATTATGTGTTGTGAATTTATGATATCAAAGCGCTTACAAATAAGCAAAGATAGCTTAATGCTGTAATTATACCTTAAAATAGAGCCGATTTTCTCCCCTGATATTATTATAGTATAATCAGGCTATGGAACTTTTAAGTCCGGCCGGAAATCTGGAAAAACTTAAAAGCGCAGTGAGATTCGGTGCTGATGCAGTTTACTGCGGTGCAGGTTCTTTTTCCCTGAGAGCGCCTGACACATCTTTTTCCCTGGGTGATCTTGAAGAAGGTATTAGCTTTGCCCATCGACACGGGTGCCGGGTTTACCTGGCCATGAATATCTTTGCCTTTGATGAAGATTTCGAAGATATGATCGGCTACTTGAAGCGGGCCGCAGAAATGGGTATCGATGCAGTTATTGTTTCTGACCCGGGCTTAATTCGGCAGATTCGCGAATTAGGGTTCGATATAAAAATTCATCTGAGCACCCAGGCTAACACTACAAATAGTGAAAGTGCCAAGTTTTGGCGGGATCAGGGGGTCGATAGAATAGTGGCGGCCCGTGAACTCAGCCTCTCCCAGGTGGGGATAATTAAAGGAAAAGTGCCCGAGATGGAGCTCGAGGTATTTATTCACGGGGCAATGTGTATTGCTTATTCGGGTCGCTGCCTGTTATCGAGTTTTTTAAATAACCGTTCCGCTAATCGGGGTCACTGCAGCCAGCCCTGCCGCTGGGAGTATCGTTTAAAAGAAACAGTCGGCCGGGAAGAACAGGTCATTCATGAGGATACAAGGGGCACGTACATATTGAATTCAAGGGATCTTTGTATGATTGAACATATACCGCAGCTGGCAGCTGCAGGAGTAGATAGTTTGAAGATTGAAGGGCGGATGAAAACGGCTTATTATGTGGCAGCAGTAACGAGAATTTACAGGGCTGCTCTTGACAGTTACTACCAATCTGGGGCAGAATCATACCATTTTAGGCCGGAGTGGCTGGATGAACTTAAAAAAGTATCTCATCGTCCATACACCACCGGCTTTTATTTGCCTGAACTCGGAGCCGAGACAGAGTATTTGGCCGATTCTTCGTATATCAGGGACTATGACTTTGTGGGAATTGTCGATGGGCATAATCTTGAGAGGAAAACTTTGAAAATCCAGGCCAGAAACCGGTTTTTTATAGGTGATATCCTGGAAATACTTGACCCGAATTCTTCGGAAATAGTCAGTTTTAAAGCAGAAAGAATTATCGATGAAAAGACGGGGAATAATCTAGAAGCAGCCCACAATAGTTATATTGTGCAAGTTCCCCTGCCTGCAGAAATCAAAACTATGATAAGTAAGTATGCTGTGATCAGGCGAAAGCGCGATGGCAATTAAGATAATATTAATTCTGGTTGTTTTTACCTTAATTTTGCTTCACATAGTTAAGTGTTAAATGAGGGAAAGTTGGATCCTTCTCTTTTGTAAAACACTGTTTTGATTTAGCAGCGGCAAAAATAAACATATTGAACTGAAGCATGTCAGGAAATCGTAAAAATTGTTTATTTTACGTGCACAGATCGTAAAAATTGTTTATAATATTAAAGTGTGATTTTCTGGCAGGAAGGAGAAAAGGTTTGACAATTAATGTTGACCGTAAAGATATCAGATTTTATCCAAATTCGAAAAGAGTAATTGCCCGCTATTATATGCCCGGCGGAGATGAGAGAGCTAAAAATATTATTCCCAAGGTATTATCTTTGCCAGATGAAGATATCAGGTTTACTTTAAACCGTGTGCTGACGAATTTTTCTAAGCGTCATCGTAATATATCTAAAGTATTTCAGAAACATTTTGATAATGTAAAGCATATTATTAAACAACTCGATGTTGATCCGGAGACCCTGTCGAGAGAAAAACAGCTTCTCGTAGGGTCTTATTTTACGATGGAATACTCTATTGAATCAGCGGCATTTTTTAACCCCTCGATTGTAGAAGATCCTGATCAGACTGCTCTGGGAGAAGGCGAAAAAAGGGTTATTACCAGCTTTAGGGCTACGGGTGAGGGTCACATTTCCTCTATTGTTTTCAGAAGCGGCATTATACAGAAAAATAATGGTTTAAAATTTGATCCTCCCGGTGATCTTGTAGACATTCCTGAAGCAGTTAAAAGGCACGTCTATGATAAAAAAACGTTCCTGGATAAGCTCTCAGAAATGAGTGTTCAAAAAGAATTAATCGATATGGTTATGAACCGGCTTGATGATCATTTTACTTATGGTGAACTGCAGGCCAGTATTAAAGAGTCACTGGAAAAAAATGACCTGGATTCTACACAGAGAAAAGTAATCAAAGATTGCAACTGGTTGGCTAATTCCCATTACGAAATTACATTTTCTCTTGACACCGCTCTTTCCGAAAGAGTTATTTATCCGATTTCCGACTCTGAAAAAAACGGGATTGAAGATGCCCGTTTTGTCAGGTTTATAGATGATGATGGTTCTGTTACATACTATGCCACCTATACAGCGTTCAGTGATTTTACAATCTTGCCTAAGTTAATAGAAACCAGCGATTTTTATCATTTTAAAATTATGCCTATTAACGGAGAGTATGCTCAGAATAAGGGACTGGCTTTGTTCCCGAAAAAAATTAACGGTAAATATGCCATGATGTCGCGCATAGACGGTGTCAATAACTATATTATGTTCTCTGATGATATTCATTACTGGCAGGATGCTTTTAAAATACAGGAACCCCGCTACCCCTGGCAGTTTATCCAGATTGGTAATTGCGGTTCGCCTATAGAGACCGAAAAAGGTTGGATTTTGTTGACCCACGGAGTAGGTCCCATGCGGAGGTACTGCCTGGGAGCCACATTGCTTGATTTAAAAGATCCCACCAGGGTATTGGGTCAAACAGGCGAACCTTTGATGAGACCGAATGATGAAGAACGCGAAGGTTATGTGCCCAATGTTGTATACTCCTGTGGGGCGATGATTAACAACAATGAGCTTATTATCCCTTATGCCATGGCAGATTATGCTTCGACATTTGCAACGGTTTCCTTAGATGAACTGTTTGAAAAGATGGTTTACCAGTAGTTGGGAAAGCCCGGCTATTTAATTGTAACTTAAAAGGGTGCCTGTAGAAAAAGCTCCAGGCACCCTTTTGCAGTTATTATTCAAAGCAAGGCTGCATTTAAGTTATTGTTTTAATATGTCCAAAGCTTTTTCCAGTTTATGATCCTGTTCTTTCTTTAGTTCTTCAATTTCACGATGAAACAGTCTTACAACCATTTCATTCATTTCACCGCTAACCTCAATATTACGGTCTTCCTGGAATTTTTCCAGGGCTTCTTCAGTAGCCTGGTCAAAATATCCGGATATTGCCTGTTCGTAGTATCCAAATGCCTCCAGGATCATTTGCAGAGTCTCTACCTCTTCTCCCTCGTCTCCCAGGGCCAGGCTGGTGCTAATCGGTTTTCTGGCCAGCTCGACTACATAAGGCGGATCTATTTCTATATCAGGGGTGAGGCCTTCTTCATGAATAGTCTTACCTGAGGGTGTTTGGTAATGGGCCACAGTATGTCGCAGGGCTCCGCCATCGCTGAGCTCCCTGATATTTTGCACCGAAGCCTTGCCGAAAGTCTGTTTGCCCACAAGAATAGCGGTATCTGTGTCCTGCAGCGCTCCGGCCAAAACTTCGGATGCGCTGACACTGGTTCCATTTACCAGGGCGACCATGGGAATATCGAGGCCTTCTGTTTTTGATTCGTAAGTTTTTATTGTTCCACTACCGTCTGATACATGGGTAATCGGTCCTTCAGGAACAAGTTTGTCAGCAATTTCGATGGCTGCATCTAAAAGTCCCCCCGGGTTATTTCTCAAGTCAATAATCAGGCCTTCCATGCCGTCTTGCGTTAGTTCGTCAAGAGCTTCTTGAAATTCACGGCCGGAAGAATCAGAGAAGCTGCTTAACTTGATGTAACCAGTGTTGTTTTCAAGCATTTCAAACTCTACGCTTTCCAGTTCGATTTGTTCCCTGGTTATTTCAAACTCTAATACTTCATCCACACCTGGACGTTCAATTTCCAGTATCACCTCAGTTTCCGGTTCCCCACGCATTAAACTAACAGCAAAATTGAGGTCTTCTCCAACCACGTTTATTCCGTCTACCGATACAATACGGTCGCCCGCACTGAGGCCTGCTTTTTCGCCGGGAGTTCCGGAAATCGGTGATATTATAGTGACATAATCATCTTCCATAAAGATTTCGATTCCTATCCCGCCATAAGTTGCTTCGGTTTGTATCCTTAAGTTTTCATAGTGATCAGGATTTAGGTAGCCGGCTTCGGGATCATTTAGCTTTTCGAGCATGCCTCGATAGGCTCCTTCCAGGAGCTCTTCCCGGTCAACTTCTTCCATATGGGAAACTTCCAGGATATTCACTATCTCCTGGATTATATTAAGGTCATCGGTAACTACCTGATCCTGTTCAGGTTTCGATACTTCCTGCTGCATAGAACTGACGCCAAAGAAAGTGAGCAGGTTGGTGGCTACCACGATTAAGACTATAAGGATTATATTTCTTAATTTCATTGTGTATCCCTCGCTTTTCTGATTACATTCATAAACTTAACAAAACGGCAAGCTTATAAAGCTTGCCTGATGTTGATGAATGTTGTTCTTTTATTCTATCAATGATTATTTAAGCAGGCAACCCTGTTGCTTTTTTTCTTTTTATGAATATAATAAGTGGGAGATTGCTATCACGCTGGATCCTCTGGCGCAAATAAAGGAGATTGTATATGACCAAACACCTAGTCATCGTTGAGTCCCCTGCCAAAGCTAAAACAATTAATAAATTTCTGGGTAAGGATTATACAGTCAAGGCCTCAATGGGCCATGTTCGTGACCTGGTTAAAAGCAAGTTGGGTGTGGATATAGAAAACAGCTTTGAGCCGCAGTACGTTATTTCACGAGATAAAACGAAAGTAATTAAGGAACTAAGGGAAGCAGCGAAGAAGAGTGACGATGTGATCCTGGCACTCGACCCTGACCGTGAAGGCGAGGCAATTGCCTGGCACCTGCGTGAAATATTAAAAAAAGAAATGAAAGAAGAGGAGCGATTTAGCAGGGTAACCTATAATCAGATTACTAAACCTGCTATTGATGAAGCATTTAAAGAACCGGGCGACCTGGATATGAACAAGATAAATGCACAGCAGGCCCGGCGTGTGCTGGACAGGCTGGTAGGTTACCAGGTCAGCCCTTTACTCTGGCGGCGTATCCGGGGAGGTTCAAGTGCGGGACGGGTGCAAACTGTGGCCCTGCGCCTGGTTTGTGAGCGGGAGAAAAAAATTCAGGCCTTTGTTCCTGAAACATACTGGATTTTCGGAGCACAGGTGGCCAAACAAGTTGAGCCGAAAACCCCCTTTGAAGTACGTCTTCATAAAGTGGATGGCAAAAAGGGGGAAATATTCGATCAAGAACTGGCTGAAGAGCTGCTTAACGATCTGGATAGCTGTAAATTGCAGGTAAAAACAATTAGCACCAGGGAAGTCAAGAGGAACGCGCAGCCTCCTTTTATAACTTCTACCATGCAGCAGGCAGCTTCTAATGCTTTCGGTTTTCAGCCAAAAAGGACTATGTCTTTAGCCCAGAAGTTATACGAAGGGGTAGACCTGGGTGGAGGTGAAGGCCCCACCGGTCTGATTACATACATGCGTACTGATTCTGTTTATCTTGCCAAAGAGGCTATTGATGAAACACGCAGCTGTATCCGCAGCACTTACGGTGAAGAATATTTACCCCAAAAACCAATTAACTATCGCAGCCGTGGCGGGGCCCAGGAAGCGCATGAGGCGATTCGCCCCACTGATATTAACCGCACACCTGATTCCCTGCGGGGAGTTTTAAATGATGCTGAATTGAAACTCTACAGCCTGATCTGGAAACGGACCATGGCTTGCCAGATGGCCCCGGCCCGCATTGAACAGAAAACTGTAGATATAAATACCGACAGTACGGCTCACGATTATCTCTTTCGCGCCAATGCTTCAAAAATTCTTTTTCCCGGCTACATGGCAGCATGGGGACGCGGAGAAGGGGACGAAGAAGAAAATGACAAGGAAGCTTTTTTGCCGCCCCTGGCGGAAGGCGAGTTTCTCGATGTGCTTGAATGGCTGCGTGAAGAAAAACAAACTCAGCCCCCGAAGCGCTATAGCGAAGCTTCACTAATTAAGGCCCTGGAAGAAAACGGTGTGGGACGTCCATCCACTTATGCTACGATCATTACCACTCTCTACAGTCGCGAATACATTGAACGTGAAAACCGCAGCCTGCGACCTACTGCAGCTGGTATGGAGGTAAATGATTTTTTAATCGAGCGCCTGCCTGCTCTCTTTGAGGTTGATTTTACCGCTCGTATGGAGGAAATTTTAGATAAAATTGAAGAAGGGCAGCTACACTGGACAGAGATGATGAGGGAGTTTTACGACCAGCTGGAAAAGTGGTTGGAGGAAGCGAAAGCGATGAAAATAGACGGCGATGAGCTGGAAACCCTTTTAAAACTGACAGAAGAGATTAAGAGCTTTAATCCGCCGGTCAAACGCGGGAAGAAAACATACAGTGACGAAAACTTTGTGCGGGAAATGCGCGAAGCCTTGGACCAGAATCAGGAAGTAACCGAGCGCCAGGTAAATCATCTGCGCAGACTGGTTGCCCGATATCATCAACAAATTGAGTCTCTTACTCCTGAGAAGGTAGAAGAATTGGATCTGGCCGATATGATCGAAAAAGAAAAAGAGGCAAGCAAGCCGCCTGATGAAACGACCTGGCTTAAACTGGGGATGCTTGAAGAAGTCGAATTTGAACCTTCGCGCAAAGTTGGAAAAAAGGTTTACGACGATGCCGCGTTTACACAGAGCTTGCGTGAGCAGGTGGAAAGCGGCAGGCGCCTGACCGAAAATCAGGTTAGATACTTAGATCTCCTGGTAAATAAATATGCAGCACAAATCAATGACTTTGAAAAGCGTGCAGAAGAAGCGGGTCTTTCTAACGATGTTGAAGAGGATCACGAAAGTGGACCCCTTATCGAGCTGCTTGACCATGTGAAAAATTTTAAAGAACCGACCAAGCGGGGCAACAGGATCTGGGATGACGCTGCGTTTGCTGATTCTCTGCGCAAGCAGTATGCAGCCAAGAAATCGCTTACCCAACGTCAGCGGGCTGCCCTCAAAAAGGTACTGGCCAAATACAATGAACAGATTCCTGACTACGCTGACAAGCAGGAGGCTTTGGGGCTGCCTGCACCGAAGGCAGCAGCGAAAGGCGGAAACAAAAAAAAGAGCTAAATCTTTCGATTATTATTTGATAGTTGGATAATGGCGTTTTTCGGTCACAATATTTTGTGAGGAAAAGCGCTTTTTTATTTATAGGCTTTTTAAGCACTCAGGCAGGCTATTGCAACAATTTGCCGAAATTATTTATCAGTATTTAATAATCGATAAGCGGCTTGATTATAACGGATCAAAATGGAGGGGTATAATAAATGAGTAACCAACGTGAAGTGGTTGTCGTAGCTGCGGCCCGCACACCTTTCGGGAAGTTTGGCGGGGCAATGAAAGATCTGAGCAGCTTAGACCTGGGAGTAAAGGCCATTAGTGAAGTTCTTAATCGCCTGGATCAGCCTAAAGAGTTGGTTGAAGAGCTCTATTACGGCACCTGTGTTCTTGCTGAGAATGCCCTGGAAACAAATGTGCTGGGCAGGCAGGCTGTTTTAAAGGCGGGACTTTCTCCCGGGGTTATATCGCTGACCATAGACCGGGCATGCTGTTCCTCAGTTACGGCGCTGCACCTGGGCTTTCGTTCAATAATGAGCGGCGAGGCCGATGTGGTGGTGGCGGTGGGATCTGAGAACATGAGCCGGACCCCATACCTCGCACCGCAGGTACGCTGGGGGCAGCGGATGGGCAACGGGCCATTAACTGATCCTTTGTTTGCCCTGGGTTACGCAGACTGGAATCCGGTTTCTGTAGACGCGGGGGAGGTTGCCCTGGAGTATGGGGTAAGCCGTGAAGAGCAGGATCGCTGGGCCCTGCGCAGTCAACAGCGTTATGCCCGTGCCCTGGAAGAAGGTAAATTTGCGGAGGAGATATTCTCCGTTGACGTTCCCGGTAAAAAAGGTGCTCAAGTTGTAGAAAAGGATGAGCAACCGCGGCCCGATGTTACTCTAGAGCAGCTTGCAAAACTGCCAACTATTTACGGGAGCCCTACAATTACTGCCGGCAATGCCCCGGGAATGAATACTGGAGCGGCAGCCCTGGTGCTGATGGCCCGTGAAAAAGCAGAAGAACTGAGAGTAGAGCCTCTGGCAACCGTGCGAAGTATTGCAAGCGCTGCTTTGGAACCTCATCTTATAGCTGCCGCGCCGGCTCCTGCAATCGAAAAAGCACTTCAACGCGCAGGCGGGCTTAATGTGGAGCAGTTAGACTTAATAGAGATTAACGAAGCTTTTGCGGCCATGCCCCTGGTCAGCAGCAAAATTTTGGCGGGAGATGATCCTGAAAAATTGGAACGACTGCGGGAGAAGATTAACGTAAACGGCGGGGCAATCGCTATCGGCCATCCGGTTGGAGCCAGCGGCGCCCGTATTATCATGACCTTAATCTATGAACTGCGGCGCAGAGGCGGAGGCCTCGGAGTAGCATCAATTTGCGGCGGCCTCGCTCAGGCCGATGCAGTCATACTCGAAACCCTCAACACCTAAAAAAACAAGTTCAACAATTGGGGTCAGGCCTCGATAATTGAACTTCTTTTTAGTATTGCTATTTAACCTCTAACATTGCATAAAAAACCGGCGTTACCATTATTTTATGGTGGGTTCGCCGGTTTTGAGAATAAGTTCAATTATCGAGGCCTGACCCCAATTGTTGAACTTAATTATAATATTTATCAGCCCCCGGCTGCAGGGGGGAAGAGGCTTATAATATCTCCGTCTGCTAAAATCGTATCCAATCCCTGTAACTGCTTGATATTGTGGCCGTTGACCAGGACCAGCAAGCCGACTGGTATGTCACCGTCCAAGAGCTTTAAACTGCCGACTGCAGTTTTAAAATTTTCCGGTAGGCCGTAATCCAGACGTAATACTTTTAAAAGCTCCTGGACATTTGTTTCTTTCGGCAGGTCCAGGTTTATTTCTTTTGCTCCGAGCGCCTGGCGCAGAAAAAGATATGGTTTGACTACAACCTCCATAGAGAGACACCTCCCCATTGTTTAAATGGATGACAGGGAGGCGCTGTATTCAGCAGCTTAAAAAGATAACAGCGCTATCCCTTTGCTGTTTTTTCTTCTTCCTCGCGAAGCTGCTTTTTGAATATTTTTTCTGTAACCGTCAATGGCAATTGATCGCGAAACTCGACATAGCGAGGCACGGCATAAGAGGCACACTTGTCCCGGCAAAAATCGATGATTTCTTCGGCGGTAACTTTGTCGGCGTAATCTTCCTTTAGGACGATAAAAGCCTTGATTCTTTCGCTTCCTTCTCTTTCAGGGTCAGGAATGCCTATCGCCGCAGCCATCGACACAGCAGGATGCTGGTGCAGGATTTCATCAATTGTGCTGGTATAGACTTTGTAGCCGGAAATGTTGGCCATATCTTTGATCCGATCGACTATATAAAAATAGCCGTCTTCATCCATGGTGGCTATATCTCCGGTGGGAAGCCAACCGTCAACCAGTCCGGAGCCTTCATCAGGCCAGTAGCCTATCATGACCTGCGGTCCTTTTATGTACATGTGGCCGGGTTCGCCGGGCGGACTTTCTTTGCCACTTTCTTCGTCAACCAGCTTAACGTCAGTATCCGGTATTGGAAGTCCGATGCTGTATTTTTGCTTGGCCGCAAAGCCCATTACCTTGGAAAAGCCGGTCAGGTCAAGGTGAGCCATAGGCCCGCTTTCGGTTAGTCCGTAACCTTCTGAAATGGGCATTTTTATTTTCTCGGAGATACTTTCCCGGATTTCTTTAGGTAAGTGCGATGCTCCGGATAAAATTTGGATTGGCATACGCGGAAGGTCTTTATCTCGCAGCTTCATTAATTGTGTTGGTACAAGGGCGGCTAAAAAGGGACGATTTTCAACAAGTATTTTCATAATATAGTCTATATCACGTGGATCCTGGATCAAAATCATTCGCAAGCCCCAGTAAACGCAGAACAAAGCACAGGCATCGCCGTAAGAATGGAACAGCGGCACGCTAATACAGGCGGACGCCCTGCCGCGAATTACCTTTTCAAGTTTGGCCATGGCCCAGGGCATTCCCTGCATTGTATTGACATAACGGTTGAAATGGGTAAGCATGACTCCTTTTGGCACGCCGGTGGCACCGCCGGTAAAGGCCAGGTAAGCGAGATCTTCACGTGGGTTAATTTCAACTGATGGGGGTTGGGGCTCGTTGTTATCTATCAGTTCTTTGAAGTGGTGGGTTCCCTCAGGAGTCTCCTGCTGCTCTGATTCATTCGGTGTGTAGTCATGCAGGGAAGTTACAATGATATTTTTAAGTTTTGTTTTCGGTTTGACCGCCTGAATTTTTTCAAGTTGTTCTTCGAGGCAGATAATAGTTTCTGCACCCGATTCCCCAATTTCGTATTCCAGCTCACGCTCTTTATGCAGTATACTGCAGGGAACATGGACAGCGCCTGTTTTAAGAATTGCAAAATTGGAGATTATATACTGGGGGCAGGTCGGAAGAATGGTTGCTACCTTATCCCCTTTTTTCACACCAAATCCGGCCAGGGCACAGGCCAGCCTATCGGCAAGCTCCTTAAGCTCACTGTAATTTATACGCAGGCCAAAATAATCGATAGCAGTGGAACGCGGATGTTTATCTGCTGTATGATCAAGGATGGAAAATAAAGATAGCTCCGGGTATGGTTCCAGGCTGTGTTCAAGTTTATAAGGTCCGAGCTTATAGCTTTTTAACCAGGGTCGTTTCTCTTCCAGGTCACTCATGGGCAAACCCTCCTCTTTTCAGCTCAACTCCAGATTTCCGGTATAACATCGTCCAGTTCCAGCTCGCGCAATTTATCTTCAGTTGGTTTTCCTGTTTGTTTGTCCCAACCGCGCAGCTGNTAATAATTATCAAGTAAGGCGGAGAGTTCGTTAACGTGTCCTTCGGCCGGTCCATCGGGCAGAGGTTCCTCCAGGAGCCGCTTTGGCAAAGTATCACCTGCTGCGGTTAATCCTTCACGATTGCTGAATGCGCGGGACAGGTTGTACACTCTTTCCCCGGCCTTTTTGTACTCAGCTGTATCAAAATCCCAGCCGGTAACCAGGTTAACCAGCTTAACCCAATCGTCGGCATTGAGGCACAACCCCATGAACTTACAGGCGCCGACACAGTCAAAAGTTGTGAGCATATCTTCAAGGTCAACTGCTACTTTAACTTCCGAGGGGTCAGCAGCGAAAGGATCTTTAATCTCGCTATCTTCAATTATAAGGAAGGGGGCATCGACAAAAGTGGGGCCCTGGACATAAGCTGTAATATGATCTCCGCCACGGTTGGCCGTAGCATAGGTTAGCCCGGTCATTTGCACGGCCCGGCTGTCGTATGCCGGGAGTTCAAGTCCTTTGACATGCATGGCAAAATTTTCGCTGTCCTTGCCCAGCTTTTGAGACATGCGCATGGTTCCCTCAGCAAGCATGTCGCCTATGCCTTCCCTCTTCGCAATAAGATGAACCAGGTCGACAATAATATCGGGATCTCCGAATTTAATAGCCGTTCCTCCGGTATCGGAATCTGAAAGAATTCCTTTTTCGTAGCATTCCATGGCAAAAGCAATTGTGCTGCCTGCAGAAATTGTATCAATGCCGTAATCGTTACAGAGATAACCGGCCATGGTTATAGCTTCCAAATCGTTAATGAAACACATTCCGCCGAAAGTGCCCACTGTTTCATATTCCGGGCCTTCGCCTTTATGACCGGCGTACTTGCCTTCCCTGATTTCAGTGCCACGGCCGCATTCAATCGGGCAGGCAAAACAGGTTATGTTTTTGGTCAGTATGTTATCTGATATCGCCGGTCCATTAATGTCATCTGAATACTCGAAAACACCAGACTGCCAGTTTCTGGTCGGAAAACCGCCGCGTACACTGACCAGGTCTAAAACTACAGAGGTGCCGAAAGCCTGCATTGCCATTTTTAGCATGGCTTCATCCATCAATTCATACTGTTTTTTGGAGTGAACCTTGAGTTCTTCAGGATTGCTTACCGGCGTCTTAATGCTGCCCCGGACAGCAATAGCTTTTAAGTTTTTTGAACCCATAACTGCCCCAAGGCCGCAGCGTCCGGCAGCACGGCCCAGGTCATTCATGACCGCGGCATATTTAACCAGGTTTTCACCAGCCTGGCCAATACAGGCCACATTAAACTTGTCACCCAACTCATCTTTGAGAAGACCGGTTGTTTCGGGAACGTTTTTACCCCAGAGATGGGAGGCATCTTTTAGTTCTGCCTTATTGTCCTCCACGACGAGGCAGACCGGTTTCGGTGAAGTGCCCTCGAAGATTATGCCGTCGTAACCGCACCTTTTGAAATCGACTCCCCAGCGTCCTCCGGAATTAGCCTGGCCCCATATACCTGTTTGGGGTGATTTAGCAACTATGCTGAAGCGGCCGGTGCTGGGCGCAACTACACCTGTCAAACTGCCGGCCATAAAGATTAACTTGTTTTCAGGCCCAAGGGGGTCGGCTCCTTTGGGCACTTCGTCCCAAAGATACTTTGTGGCTAAACCTGCACCACCAAGGTACTTCCTGTGCATACTTTCGGGAATATCTTCTTCGGTTACCTTGTTGTTGCTTAAATCTACTCTTAATAGTTTTCCGTGGCAGCCGTACATTTAGACACCTCCAGTATAATTAAAATCTATGTGCTTACAAATCTTCTGCCTTTTTACTCGACATTTGAATTGCCGGTTTTACCGGGTTTCCTATGATTAACAATTTCAAGGAAAAATATAGAATAAAAGCATATTACACAATTTAGCCATAATTTATTTAAATATACAACGTAGGTTAAAAAAATACAACCGTTTTCCGGTAAAGAATATATAAAATAAAAAGTAAGTTAGCATGATTATCTACTTTCACATTAAAACTAAAAGAGTTATAATTATAAAAACTGTTGTTATCGGATTTTTATCTTACTAGAAAAGGAGGGCCGGTTTTAAGGCAGATTGCGGAATCTGGGGAAAAATTGATCAAATTTCGGGAGGAGTACAAATATGTCCTATACTTACGGTACAGAAGAGTGGGAAAAAGCTTATCAGGAAATGGCCGAGGAACGTTTATCAAAAGCAGAAAAGCCTTATGTTATGGGGTCACCGGAATGGGTGGCTACTTTTGAAAAGTTAATCCAGGAAGATGATACTTACAAAGAGGTGGCCAAAACGTGGGAAGGAACGGTCGTAATACATATTCTTGCTAACCCGGAAGCAGGTTTAAACAAGGATGTATACATGTTAATGGATCTTTGGCACGGAGACTGCCGTTCAGTAAGACTGGTGCCGGAGGATGTTGGGCAAGCAGCTGACTATGTCTTAACCGGGGAACTTGAACGCTGGCAGACAGTAATGAAAAAAGAGCTTGATGTGGTTAAAGCAATGATGCAGGGCAAAATCAAGCTTAAAGGTTCCCTGCCTGTAATTGTCCGCTATGTCAAGGCCAGTATTCGTCTGGTTGATCTTTCAGCGCAAATTGAAACTCGCTTTCACACAGATATGAGTGATGAAGAACGCAAAGAATTTAACGAATGGTTTGAAGAGCTGCGTTCGAAGTTTGGATTTTAACTTATATCAGGAATATATCAGGAATAGGGAGGTACTAGCCTTGTCATACGATCGTGATCTCTCTTTTGAATATAACAATCCGACCAAAATTATTTACGGAGAAAACAGTGTCAAAGAAATTGGCATGGCTGTTGATGCTCTTGGCTGCTCGAAAGCGCTAATTGTAACAGATAAAGGCATTGTTGAAGCCGGTCTTGCTGAAAGGGTTGAGGAAGTTCTGGGGAGGCGTTATGTCGGTGTTTATGATAAGTGTACCCAGGATTCCGGATTTCACCTGGTCAATGAAGGAGCTGCTTTTGCCCTGGAAAAGGGAGCTGATATACTGGTTAGCGTAGGCGGCGGAAGTGTTATTGATACGGCCAAGGCTATGGCAGTGATAATGAAGGAAGGTGGCCAGCTGCGGGATTACGAGGGGATGCAGATGCTTTCAAGACCGCAGACTCCACATATAGTGGTGCCTACTACCGCGGGCACAGGCAGTGAAGCAACCTGGGCTGCGGTAATTAAAGACTGGGATCAAAATTCAAAGATGCTGTTTTGTGATTATTTTATTATACCTAACCTGGCCATCCTGGATCCGACTATGACCGCCGGACTACCTCCACAGCTAACTGCCAGCACCGGCATGGATGCTTTAACTCATGCCATTGAGGCGGTTCACGCCTTGCAGCGCCAACCAATTACTGATGCCATGGCCCTGCAGGCAATCAGGTTGATAAAGGAATACTTGCCAATCTGCGTAGAGCAGGGTGATAATCTTATTGCCCGTGGTCAGCAACAGCTAGCCGCAGTCATGGCTGGTATAGCCTTCAGCAATGCTCAGGTCGGGCTGGTTCATGCCATGGCTCACTCTGTTGGTGCGCTGTTTGAAGTGCCTCACGGTCTGGCCAATAGTATCATTCTTCCTCACGTGATGTTGTTTAACCTGGAAGAATGCGCTGATCGGTATGTCCTGATTGCAAAAAGCATGGATCTTGATGTTCGTGATTTTAGCGAAGAGGAAGCCGGCAAGGCTGCCGCGGAAGCAGTTTGGACGCTAACCAAGAAAATTGGGTTGCCACAGAAGTTACGTGATGTTGGTGTTCCTGAAGAAGGGCTGGCTGAAGCCGCCGAGCTTTCTATGTCGGACGGGGCTATAGTTTACAACCCGCGTATGGTTATAGAGGGGGCAGAAGTTCTGGAAGTATACCGGGCAGCCTGGTAACTAAGGCTGCAAGCACAAGCAAATAAGTTCAATAATTGGGGTCAGGCCTCAAAATTAACAGCTCGGGAGCTATCATTATTTTATTGACGAAATATGGCTTAAGTTTGATATTCAGCATATCCCGACTAAAGGTAAATGATTAAAGCCTGACCCCACTGATTGCCCACTGATTGATTGATGCTATTTGGACTGGCGCATCAACTATTTAAAGTTAATAATATTTTTAAGTGTTGAAGGAATTTAAGGCTCTGCTTCGAATTTTAAAGATTAGCGAATAATCCAAATACAATCCATATATTCATACATGCATACGTACATATAAGATTTAAATAGGGATTAGTTGCTGCTATTATCTTTAAGATTCTAGTCTAACTGATAATCCCATTTTATAAAGTGCGGCAAAGTTGGCTTAAATGGATATGTAATAAATGAAATAAGATTACTTCCGGAGGTGATTCTATAGCTTACTTATATTAGTCTATATTAGCTTAACGTTACAGGTGTTACGGGGATTCATGAGTAAAAATTTAAAGTGAGGTGGAAGTTATGGCTGATCATAATCTTGAAAAAAAGCATGTTAAAGAACATGCTTACGATCCTGACTATCCAGTTCAACACGTTCCCCAGGATGCCAGAAAATCTCTGCTTTCAATTGCCGTTGTTTTGTTAGGGTTTACGTTTTTTTCCGGAACTATGATGGCAGGCGCAAGTTTGGGCGCAGCTTATCCGTTTAGAGATTTCCTGCTGGTTTTGCTGGCAGGCAATTTAATCCTGGGGTTTTACGTGGCAACTCTATCCAGTATTGCTGCGAAGACAGGGTTGACAACGGTTTTGCTGGCCCGTTATACCCTGGGAAGTTTTGGTGCAAAATGGGCTGACCTGTTGCTCGGCGGCACCCAGATAGGTTGGTTCGGTGTTACAGTGGCATTCATGGCGATCCCGTTTGCTGCTGCCTTAAATCTTCCCGACACTTCCCTGCCGATTCTCATGGTAATATGGGGAGTGCTTCACGGCGGCACTGCTTATTTCGGTTACAAGGGTATGGAAAAGCTAAGTATCGTAAGCGTGCCTTTACTTTTGATTCTGGGCTTTTGGTCAATAGGTATCGCTATTAGGGATGCAGGCGGATTATCGGAGATAATTGCCATCGCCCCGGTAGAAACAATGACTTTCGCAACGGCCTTAACAATTATCGTTGGCACCTTTGCCAGCGGGGGGACCCAGGCTCCTAACTGGGCCCGCTTTGCCAAAACTACCAGGTCAGCTTTTATTGCCGGGTTATTAGCCTTTTTCCTGGCAAATGGTTTGATGTTGCTTTTCGGTGCTTTTGGGGGCGCTGTATATGGACAGCCTGATTTAGCTGAAGTTTTGGCTATACAGGGTTTGCTGGGCTTTGGTGTTATTTTCTTGGCCCTCAATCTGTGGACTACTAATGATAACGCTGCTTATGCCTTTGGGGTTGCGGGAGCCGAAGCATTTAACGTTAACAATAAAAGAATATTTGTTGTAATTGGGAGCATTGTGGGTATTATACTTGCTCTTTCAGGTATTTATGATTTTCTGATGCCCTGGCTAACTGCTCTCGGAACTTACATTCCTCCCCTGGGTGGAGTCATTATTGCAGATTTTTGGTTAATCTGGAAGAGGAAGCTTCCCAAATTAGAGCATATACGTTTTGCACCGATTAGATGGAGCGGAATAGCCGCGTATATTCTTGGTTGCCTGGCAGCCCTCTTTATCCCCGGTATCCCGCCCATTAATGGAATTATCGGAGCCGCAGTTGCAATGCTCATTCTCCAGCCGTTGTTTGCGAAAATCAAAGGGTTTGATCACGCTGTTGACGAAGATGCTGAATATGTATAAGGAATGCTAATAAGAAGCTAGAGTTAAAAAGAGAGGTGTTCCCTGTGGAGAAACAGGACCTGTTGATCCGGAAGGCCAGACTTGTCGACCAGAAGAACCTTCAGGATATTGCCATAAAGGACGGTAAAATTACCGGCATTGCTGACAATTTGAACGGTGCTGCTGAAAAAGAAATTGATGCTCGAGGTCGGCTGGCCACTCCGCCTTTTGTTGATCCCCATATACATCTTGATGCAGCTTTAACTGTTGGCTCACCGCGCTATAATCTGAGCGGGACTTTGATCGAAGGGATACAAATTTGGGGTGAAAAAAAGGCAGATCTAAATGCTCAGGATGTTAAGAAAAGAGCTGTAGAGGCGATCAAGTGGGAAGTAGTGCAGGGAACACAGTATATCAGAACTCACGCGGATATCTGTGATCCGGACTTAACAGCGCTTCATGCCCTGGTCGAAATTAAAGATGAGGTTAAGGATTATGCCGACTTGCAAATTGTCGCTTTTCCGCAGGACGGGATTCTGAGATTTCCCGGTGGTGCAGATCTGCTGGAAAAAGCACTTGATTCCGGCGCAGACGTAGTCGGCGGCATTCCTCACCATGAACGGACCAGGGAAGACGGTCTGGAAAGCATCGATATCGTTTTTAAACTGGCTAAAAAATATAACAAAGATATTGATGTCCACACAGATGAAACGGACGACGATCATTCCAGGTTTGCCGAGTACCTGGCGGCTAAAACGATAAAAGAAGGATTCGAGGGCAGGGTAGCTGCGAGCCATACCACTGCAATGCATTCTTATAACAACCCTTATGCTTTTAAAGTAATTGGTTTACTGAAAGAGGCCGGCATCAGTGTGATTACAAACCCGCTGGACAATATCGCCCTGCAGGGTCGCTTTGATACTTACCCGAAACGCAGAGGGCTGACCAGGGTAAAAGAACTTTTAGAAGCGGGTGTAAATGTCGGGATCGGACACGATTCAATCATGGACCCATGGTATCCTTTAGGAAAAGGTAGCATGCTCGAAGCTGCGTTTATGTGCCTTAATGTAACTCACATGACCGGTTATGAAGAAATGAGACAAATTTTTAAAGCTCTAACTTATAACTCTGCCCGTATTTTAAGGGTGGAAGGTTATGGCCTTGAAGAAGGAAATCCGGCAAACCTGGTTATTTTAAATGCAAACAGCGAAATAAATGCCCTTCGCCAGGGGGCAGAAGCTCTTTATGTCTTAAAAGCAGGAAAAATTATTAGCAAAACTGAACCGGCCAAACGGCTTTTCTTAGACCAGGAAGTAAAGCTGGAAGTGCCGGGCATATATGAGTAAATATTTGGGGTCAGGCCTGAAAGTTGAACTTAATCTATGAAGCGATTTACTTGTAACGCAGGAAGCTCATAGTTTACCCTGTGTTGTCGCATAATACTTTCTATTCATTTTATAACAGTTTTTGGTGTATTGATAATGATAGGAAATTAACTATAATATGTGTTAATATGCTCTATCACTGACCATTGTCCTGACCCCAATTATTTAGCTGTAGATTTATTCCACTAATCTGATTGAGACAGGGTGGGCCGAAAAAGTTGAATAAAAACTATCGCTTTTTATTAATACTGCATACATTTGTTTCTGTAGGAGCCCTGTTTGGCGGTATGGCCGGTATGATCGATCCTCATGAACCACTGGGTATTCCTGCAGAATTGCTGGAAGGCTCTCCGTTTAGCAATTACTTTATTCCGTCGTTAATCTTATTTGTAGTTATTGGTCTTGGCCACGGGGTTAGCGCCCTGACAGCAAGAAAAAATTCAAAGCACCAGGGTTATATTAGTTCTATTTTTTCCTGGGCTTTAATGATCTGGATTGTGGTTCAGTGCATAATAATGAATGATGTTCATGCAGCACATGTTTTTTACTTCTTGATCGGATTGATCGGGGCCGTGTCAGCCATGTTTATTTTGTTCGAGCAGCATTTGTTTCCAGCAAATCTGTTTAAAAAAACGCCATTTTAAAGTGAAAAACTGGGTTCCGGCATTGTGGCTACATAAGAGATATTTACTTGCTTTCAGCCTATTATAGATCAAATGCATAATTATTTTCCTGAGAATTTGCTTATGGACCCCTCTATTATAACCGGGAAGGTTGTGGGAATAACTAGAGAATTAAGCTGTTCCCTCACTGTTGGAATTTTTTAGTGCAGATGAACAGGCGCAAGGGATATTTTCCTTCGCCCATTATGAACTGGGCATAGGTGTCATCAAGTTTTTCTTCGGTAACTTCAAATTCGCATTCTTTTAAAAGATCTAACCATGTATTTTTATAAAAAAGACCGATTATATGCAGGTCAGTGTAGATTTCCATTTTGCCACTGTTCCGGATCAGGTAGATTATTGTACTTTCATAAGTTAATTTTTCAGGATCAGGGATGTAGTTGTTTTCAAAAACAGTTACTTGAATACTTCCCTTGGATCCCTTATAGACAAAATTATTTTCCTGGAATTCTTCCTTGATATGGGTAGCAAATAAAAAAACTCCACCCGGTTTCAGGTGTTTGTATGCTGTAATAACGGTTTTACGGGCATCTTCGATAGTTGTCATGTAATTGATCGACTCGGGAATGACGACTGCATCAAATTGTTTTTTCAGGTCTGCTACCCGTATGTCTCCGTGAAAGTAAGTTACTTCCGGATTAAGGTTGCGGGCAACTTCAAGCATTCCCCTGCTGATATCCACACCGGTTACCTTGAAGGACTTTTTAAATGTATAATCATTTATACCGGCTCCGCTTCCAAGGTGCAGGACTGTCTCAGGTTCGATTTTTGAGTGTTCTTGGATCGTTCGACAGAATCGTTCTGTTTCTTCTGCATATTCTTCTGGTGGAGCAATGATCAGGTTTGTCCAGGCTAGTTCATTGTAACCAATCCAATAAGGTCTTTTCATGATTATCTCCTTTTAGCTTTTACGTCATTAAGCATCATTATACCAGAAAAATCTTTCCCTTTTCCTTTGTTGATTATCATTGTTGCTTTCATGCATGATCTCAACTATGAGTTAGCGCAATATTTTGGTTTATGTTAAAATTATAAGCAGTTATTAATGTTTTTAGTGTTGTGTTTCAGTCATGCTTTTAATAGGGTTTATTGGAAGGCAAGCAGCAGTAAGTTTTACTTAATTGATCTTATAACAAGGAGAGGTCGAAAATTGCGAACAAGAGAGCAATACTTTAAACAGCTAGAAAAGATGAATCGCAATCTGTATTCCAATGGAGAGAAAATCGATCGTTTGGATGAACGTCAGGAAGCAGCTCTTAATGTTTTGGGCCTGACTTTTGATGCTGTTTGGGATGACGAGAGTAAAGATCTTTGCACGGCAACTTCTCACCTTACGGGAGAAACCATTAATCGTTTCACCCATATTCACCAGAATCCTGATGACCTACATAAAAAGCAGGATATGACTCGTTATCTTTGCAACAAAGTGGGTCAGTGTATACAGAGGTGTATGGGGGTCGATGCCGCCAATTCAATTCATGCGGTTTCCTACATGGCCCAGCAGTCTCCCGATGCAAAAACTTCTTATCACGACAACTGGCTTAAGTGGCTGGAAAAGTTTCAGTCTGAAGATCTGGTGGGTTGTTGTGCTCAGACTGACGTAAAAGGTGAACGAATGAAGAGGCCGGCGGAGCAAACTGACCCTGATATGTACGTGCATGTTGTAGAAGAGCGTAGTGATGGTATTGTGGTTCGTGGCGCCAAGGTGCATATCTCCGAAGCTTCCATCGCCGATGAAATATTAGTGGTGCCGACCCGGGCCCTAAAGAGTAATGAAAAAGATTACGCGATATGTTTTGCAGTTCCCGCAGATTATGAAGGTGTAAAACAAATAGTTCATTTTCACAACCTGCGCAAGCGGGATCATTACCAGAGAGGTATGGAGGTCGGCTATACGGACTCCTATGTAATATTTGATGACTGCTTCGTGCCCTGGGAGCGGGTGTTTACCTGTGGTGAACAAGATCACGGCGGCGTTGCAGCCCTGCTGTTTGCCCTTTTCCACCGTCATTCTTATTCAGGTTGCAAACCGGCCATGCTTGATTACGTAATTGGCCTGGCGGCCCTGGCAGCAGAAATAAATGGAATTGAAAAAACTCCTCATGTCCGGGAAATGCTTTCTGAATTAATTATGACCGGGGAGCTGGGTTATGCTGCCGGATATACTTCATCTGCCCTGGGCAAAGCGGAAGTATATATTCCGGGGATGGGTTTCTTGCCTTATGGTCCCGGTAACTGTATTCCCCACTCTATTTATGCCAATGTTGGCCGGTGTTTGACCGGCGAAGCTGTATTCCATGAGCAGGAAATCCTCTGTAACATTGCCGGGGGGATGCCTGCCACTTTTCCTTATGAAAAAGACTTGACCAATCCGGAAACCAAAGAGCTGCTTGAAAAATACTTGATGCGTAATCCGGATATTCCCGTGGAAGAACAGATTAAATTCTGGCTTAACTTCGTTGATTTTGCCCTTTCCGGTTCATCCGGCTCCATGCTCTATGGTGCATACCACGGAGGAGGTTCACCAATAATGGAGCAGATCGCCATTACCTCCCAGTATGATATAGAATCTAAGAAGGATATTGTTAGAAGGTTAGCTGGTATGAAGCCAAGGTAGGCAAGCATCAATTTATTACATGGTCTGGTGGCTGGCTAAAGTATAGCGGGCTGGCCAGCAGGGCCTGCTGTTTTTGGATGGGAGCCAGATTATCCAGGGCATAACCTATCCAGCTTGTAGCTGCAGGCAGTGGCGCCGTATCCCTCCTGGGATAGGGCGCTTCAATTAGCGGGGTGTTTTTCGGGAGGCCGGCCATTTTTTGCAGTTGGGTCAGGGCTGTTTTCAAACCGCCAAGCTCATCAACAAGTCCATGTTTCAGGGCTTGCTCGCCGGTCCAGACCCTTCCTCCGCCAATCTCGTTTACAACATCAGGGCTCATGGAGCGGCTGTCGGCAACCCGTTTGATAAACAATTCATAGATTTGATTAATGAATTGCGTGGCCTTCTTCCTTTCTTCTTCGGTGAAAGGTTCTTCGGGAGAGTTAAATAGTTCCCTCTGACCCCGTCTGATGGTTTCCCGGTTTAAAAGCAGTCTTTCCAAAAGGCGGGAATTTATTATCTTGGCTGCAATTACACCGATTGATCCGGTAATGGTTGCAGGTTGGGCGACAATATAAGAAGCAGGAGTAGCTACGTAGTAACCTCCGGAACCAGCCATTGAACCCATCATCGCTACCAGTGGTTTCTCGGCAGCGATTTTCTGTAAAATTGAAGTTATGGCCTCAGAAGAAGCAGCCGACCCGCCTCCTGAATCAATATAGAGCAAAACTGCCCGGGCTCTCTTATCCTTCAAAACCCGACGAGCCTGCTGGACAAAACTTAAATCACCGGTTTGTTCATTGAAAAGAAAAGGCACAGGTAATGGTGGCCGGGCGGGAGGGCGCTGACTTTTTCCGTCAACGATATTACCCTGAACCCGTAAGACGGCAATATATTTTCCGGGAGTTGCTGGAAGAGGACGGGGAAAGCTTTTACCGCATTCATCCCAGCTTGCCAGGCTTGCCGGTTTATCACGCTCTCCTAAAAAATCAGGAAGGTCTTCGGCGTTAACTATACCGTCAATTGCTCCTGCTTCGATTGCGTTTTCTCCGTATAGAGGAGTTTGTTCGATCAGGGCGCGGGCGTTATCTTCGCTAAGCTTGCGGCCATTGGTAATGGCCAGGACAAATTGCAGAAAAAAAGAATCAATTAACCAGTCGGTCATTTCTTTTCCCTCTTTCGACATATCCGAGCGGGTAAAGATGTCCAACGCAGATTTAAAAGGGCTTACCTGGACGACATCGAACTCAACTCCGCACCAGTCTAGAGCGCTTTTCATGTATATTTGACGATTGGCAAAACCCAGGGTATAAACTGTGCCCCCTTTTTGAAGCAGGATACGGTTTGCTGCTGTTGCCAGGAAATACTTTTGATTGTCATAGTTGGTTGCCCAGGTGATTACCTCTTTGCCGCTGGCCTGTAAATTATTGATCATTCCGGTTAAAGACTGGAGTTGAGACAGGGGAAGGGCAAGATTGCCCAGATGGAGGATGACCCCCTTAACAAGTCGGTTTTTTGCAATCAGCTGGAAATCATTTTCTAACTCCTGCAAACTTTTTACACGGCCTCTCATTTTTTGCTGCAAAAACCCTCCAGGAGGCTGGCGCAGGTCAGGATAAGAGCCGTGCAGGGTAAAGGTAACATAATCTGGTGGGCGCATGCCTTTTTTCATGGTATTGCCGATAATTATCAGTACAACGCGTAGGATATAAAAAAGGTAGGAAAACATCTTATAATATTCTCCTTTCATTGGCTTAGCATTTTTTTTAAGTTCCTGTTATTCGAGAGATCAGTTTTAATTTGCAGGTCAGGGCTGTTCCGTGATTTCTAATCCCGACCCCGGATTTCCAATAATTCTTATAGTTCGGTATTTGAGTCTTATTCTCCTCTTAACCCGGCTTTTTACAACAATTGCAACAATTGGGGTCAGGCCTCAAAAATTGAACTTGTTTTCATTGAAAACTAATTCTTAAACAGCTATCTATTAATAAGAGGCTCAATATTAATTCTCTCCAGCCCTAAACCACTTTGACAGTTAAGGCAGGATTAGACTAAAATTGATTTTCATAAAGTTTTCATCAGAAGCAGAAGTAAGTTCAATTTTTGAGGCCTGACCCCAATTGTTGAACTTGTTTTTGGGGGCGGGAAGCAGGAGGCTGGTTGTTATGTGCAGAAATCATCTAGTAAAAAGAGAATCAGTAGAGAACCGGGAGGAAACTATCAGGGGAAACTAAAAGAGAACCATAAGAAAATCATAAGAGAATCATAAGAAAATCATAAGAGAACCATAAGAAAACCATAAGAGAAACAGTAGGCAACCATTAGAGAAGCAGGAAAGGGAAGCTATGCTTAAAGCAGTGATTTTTGATTTTGACGGAACCCTTGCCGATACCGGGCATATACTGTACAAAGTTTACGATAGAATCACAGAGAAACATAACATGCGTGCCATGTCCCGCACTGAGTTGGAAGAAATGAGATCGCTGTCTGTCAAGGAAAGGTTCAAAAAAGCGGGAGTGCCTTTATTCAGACTGCCAAGACTCCTTGCCGAGGCTATCCCGATATATAGTGAGTTTATAGGAACGGCTGAGCCTTTTCCGGGGATAGGGGAGCTTATCCGAAGTTTAAAGGCACAGGGTTATATTTTATCTATTGTTTCTTCTAATACCCAGAGAAATATATATAGCTTCCTGGCCTCTCATGACCTCGAGCTTTTTGATCATATTTTATGTACCTCCAGCTTATTTGGCAAACACCGGACCATCAAGCAGGCTCTTAAGGAACTGGGAATCAGCAGTGATGAAGCTGTATATGTTGGAGATGAACTGCGAGATATCGTCTCCAGCAAAAAGGTGCCAATTAAAGTTATTGCTGTCGCCTGGGGCTATGATCATCTATCACTGCTGCAGGCTGAAGGCCCTGATTTTATTGTTCACACTCCCGCAGAACTTTTAAATCTCCTAAAAAAATTAAAGGGTTAATTCTGGGAATTTTAACCGGAAACGATAAAAGATATATTTCGGCCAATGAATATAAATATGTTTAGATGAAAGTTATGGAAGATATCAATGGGTATCACTATTGCATCAGAGGACTTCAGCAGGCGCAAAACTGTTTGCCATATTATGCGGTTAACTGATTAGGAGAAACAATCCCATATCATTCGGCTCTGGAATTTGTACAGGCTGACTTTGAGTTTTTCCCGCTGAAGTAGAGGAATCCAAGGGTTAAAGTTAACACAACGGCACCCAGCAGAACCCAACTCAGGGCATAGGTGCCGGTTATATCGGCAACAAGGCCGAATAGAGGCGGAGTTATCACCGTACTCGTCCGGGGGAAAATGAGAGCAAGGCCTGTTACTACGCCGGTATATTTGCTTGACACCAGTTCGCTTACCGCGGTGAAATAGATGGCGATGATGCCCAGAGTGCAAAACCCCAGCAGGAAAGAAAATAGAAGAATAGCATAAGGTGGAAAATTAAACCTGCTGACAACAAGGCCAAAAAAGAAGATCAGGCCGGCTACGAGCAACCCGAGCAGGGAAAGTCCCTTTCTCCTGTTGCCATGAAATACTCTTTCGTTTACCAGACCCCAGAAAGGCTGGCCGGTGATTCCTCCGATATGATAAATGCCTAATCCCAGGCCGGCAAAGGAAGCGGTGGTCCCCAGGTCCCGGGCCAGGTAGAGGGGAAAATGTCCGGTTACGGAAGAAATGCCCATCCCGAAAATCGCGCCCATCAAAAAAACGCTCACCAGATACCGGTTTTTAAGTAGATATTTAAGGTCTTCTTTCAAGGTGGTGGTTTTATTTTCTTCGGAACTCACCTCGTTCTCCTCAACCTTTTTCTTTTCGACCACCGGTTGATAAAACCTGAAAATAAAAAAGGCGATTAGAAGCGCAAAAATACTGCTGAACAAGAGAGCTGTGCGCCAGCCGACCATTTCCCCGAAATAGGGGAGCATAACAGCGCCAAAAAAGCCTCCCAAGCCTCCTCCGCCGTGCACAAGACCCATCGATGAACTTCTTTTCGATGGCTCGGAAAGTTCAATTACCCCTTTATTGACCGAAGGTGTAATTAAACTGAAAGCAATTCCGGTAAAGAAAGCCAGGATTAGGATCAGTCCGAAATAGGGTGAAACAGAGTGCAGGATCATCATCAGGGCTACAATGCAAACACCCAAAACCAGGCCTTTTTTAGTACCCAGGTAATCGGCAATGCGCCCGCTGAAAACCGCAATCATTACGGTACTAAAAAAGTAAAAACTGGAGTAGAGGCCAACCTGGGCCCTGCTGATTAGAAATTCGTCCTGGACCAGGGGAAGCATAGCCTTAAAGCCCTGTATGTTAACAAAAACAGCGATATAAGCGGTAGAAATTATGATCAGGGCAGCCAGGTGTTTTTGGTTCCATTTTTTTTTAGGGATATTGGTCATGCGGCAAGATACCCTTATGCTTTCTAAAAAAGTCAGTTTAATGATTTTAAATTGTTATTTGCTTGATGTTAAGTAAAGTCATTTTAGTTTATTATAATAATGGTAATAATAGCTTACTGCAAGGTTGCTTCTTTGGTGCACTCCTGGTTTTCATCATCCAGGTATATTTTCAGGCAAAAATTTTCAGGGTATTTCGGTGTAACATTTTTATAATGTTCCCTGACGATCTGCATATCTTTTTTGTAATCGCCGGTGGGCATAAAATGAGGGCCAACCGCGGCTTCTTTTTTGGCGTAATCAAGATGGGTAAGGACAATTGGCACATTGGCTTTAAGCGCAGCCTGATAAAAGCCGGTTTTCCACTTGCATTGGTGCTTCCTGGTGGCTTCGGGAGTAACTAAAATAGCCAGATCTTCTTTTGAATTTATGAGCAGCTCGGCCATAGCGTCAACCATGGTTCCTGTTTTTGACCTGTCAATTCCCAGGGCCCCGGCCGACAGCAAAACATGTTTTAGCGGAAAATATTTTAACCACTCTTTTTTAATTAAAAACCTGACCGGATAATTCATTTTATAGAAGCCGGCCATGGCAAAAAGCAGGTCAAAGTTACTTGTATGCGGCCCACCGACAACTACACATTTCTTAATGTCCCTGGGTATAGTGCCTTTTTTTGTCCAGCCCCCGATAGTGAACAAGAACATTGCAATCAATCTAAGCAATTTAACACCTTCCTTTTTAAAAGCGGCTAAAAATAGTTTATCATTACTTAGGAACATTACAACCTTTATATGTAATTAATCTTTCCATGGTTTACATTTAGCCTTTAACCCCTATCGTAAAATTTTCTATGTTTGCAGCTCCCCGGCATTGTTTATTTCCAATAAGTGATGGTTATACCTTATGGTAAAGGAATAAATATTTTCTTATTGAATATAGAGCCGTAAAGGGTTGCTTTATAAGTTATAATATTCTTAACTTATGGAGCAAAGCTAATAGAGGAACCTGGATATAAATTTTTTGCAGCTGTATAGTAAGCTGATTAAATTTCTGTGGCTTTGGTATTGTCATTTAAGGTTTAAGGTTTTTCAGAATCGGATTTAAGATGGCATCGGATCTAAGATGATAAGGGAGGAAACAGTGATGACCAATGAATACTTGCACACCAGTAATGCGCCGGCGGCTGTCGGGCCATACAGCCAGGCGGTAAAATCAGGAAATATTCTATTTGTTTCAGGACAAATGCCTGTTGATCCTGCAACCGGAGAGATCGTGGCAGGTGACCCAGCGGTAAAGACAACTCAATGCATGAAAAATGTATTAGCTATTCTTGAACAGGCAGGGCTTACAGCGGATAATATAATTAAGGCGACAATTTTCCTGACAGATATGAATGATTTTGGGCAGGTCAATGATGCCTATGCAGACTTTTTCAAGGACAACTTCCCGGCCAGGTCATGTGTGGAAGTTTCCCGTTTGCCAAAGGATGTTACCGTGGAAATAGAAGTTGTTGCCAGTCTTTAAATAACGGTTTGCTATTAACTGATATTTGTCGAAATTGGAAAGTAGGTTTTTAAATGGGGCATATTAACTGGTTCAAACCAGGAGAAAAGAACGGTTCACAACCTATGTGGTCCTATGTAATTAGTAAAGCAGTCAGGACTGTTGTGATTGTTATTATTATTTCCGTCCTGATTTTTATCCTGCTTCATGATACCGAAGTATCGGCGACAACTTATGGTGATTTAAACAGTGATGGCAGAATTGATGTCCGGGATGTCGTCCTGGTCATGAGGCACGTTTTAGGTTTGGAATCTCTGACCGGGACCAGCAAAGTCCTTGCTGATGTCAATGGGGACGGTGCCATTAATGTTCTGGACGCCAGCTTGATTACGCAAAAATCATTAGGACTGCTCGCGGAATTTCCCGCAACCGAGAAATCAGGATCCCACTTAGTCGAAAAGGTTATAATTGCCGACGGCATTTCTCCCGGTTCTAAGCTTGTTATTGTTATTCTTGACGTTGCCGATCCCGAGAATTACAGAGTTGAAATAGCAGGAATTGTCCTGGAATATAGTGAAGAGGTTAGCGCTTTTCTGGGTGAGGTAGATGAAAACGATGCACGCGAAGATAATGTAACGGTAAGTATTTTATAGTTTTATTAACTGCAGGAATTGCCTGTTGTGAGCATTGCCCGGTAAAGCTTTCTGTATTAATTAGTAACTGCTCAGGCATAAACTGCCGTGCCAAGGGGACGGTTCCATCGTCTGCCCTTCGGACCTCCGCTTCGCTTCGGTGACGCTCGNACCGTCCCCATAG
>SL_3KL_010_SEDDRAFT_10000227_pt1 | contig 41639 bp, 35 predicted proteins | sample SodLakKL_010_SED_2_FD_10381 | JGI IMG/M metagenome (IMG submission 10381) | reverse complement strand
CGGGGCCGCCCCCACGCTGACCCACCTGCCGAGCGCGCTATGAGCGGCGCCGGAGGCCCCGTTATGGGGTTGCGGGGGCCGGAGGCGGCCTCGGAGGATCGGACATGAGCGGCGCCGGAGGCCCCGTTATGGGGTTGCGGGGGCCGGAGGCGGCCTCGGAGGATCGGACATGAGCGGCGCGCACGGGATACTGGCGGAGGTCCATGCGGTGGCCCTGGTGGGGCTCGCCCCGCACCGGGTACGGATCGAATGCTCCCGTGCCTCGGGGCTCCCCGGGCTGCGACTGGTTGGGTTGCCAGACACGGCGGTGCGTGAGGCGGAGGACCGGATCCGCACCGCGATCCAACGCAGCGGCCTGCACTGGCCCCAGGAACGGGTCGTGGTCAACCTCGCGCCGGCCGACCTGCCGAAGGTCGGTACGGGCTTCGACCTGGCGCTCGCGCTGGCGGTCCTGGCGGCCACGGAGCAGATCCCGGCGCGGAGCCTCGTCGGGACGTGGGCCTGCGGCGAGGTGGGTCTCGACGGCAGCGTCCGTCCCGTTCCGGGCACGCTGCCGACGGCGGTCGGTGCACGCGACCTCGCCGCTGAGCGGCTGATCGTTGCGACGCCGGCTGCAGGCGAGGCTGCGCTGGTGGACGGCATCGAGGTGGTCGGTGTCAGCGACCTCGCGGAGGTCGTGGAGGTGCTGCGCGGGTCGCGCCGCCCGGCTGAGGTGGTCGCGGCGCCGACGACGATGGGTGATACGACGCTCGAACTCGCCGATGTCAGAGGGCAGCCGGTGGCACGCCGTGCGGTCGAGATCGCGGCGGCAGGGTCGCACCACCTGCTGCTGGCCGGTCCACCGGGGTGCGGCAAGAGCATGCTCGCCCGGCGCCTGCACGCGCTGCTGCCGCCGCTCGAGCTGCCACATGCCCTGGAGGTCGCCGCGATCCATTCGTTGGCCGGGGAACGCCCGCCGGACGCACCCCTGTCGCTGGTGCCACCCCTGCGCGAGCCGCACCACTCGGTGTCGGCTGCCGGGCTCGTCGGGGGCGGCAGCGGGCTGCCGCGCCCGGGGGAGCTCGCGCTCGCGCACCGCGGGGTGCTCCTGCTCGACGAACTGCTGGAGACGCCGAGGTGGGTGCTCGATGCGCTGCGGCAGCCGCTCGAGCGCGGTGAGGTGACCATCACCCGGGCACGCGCACGGGTCCGCTACCCCGCCCGGGTCCTGATGGTCGCGGCGACGAACCCATGTCCGTGCGGGCACCTCGGTGACGTGCGGCGGGCGTGTACGTGCCGTCCGGACCGGATCGAGCGGTACCGCTCCCGGTTGTCCGGCCCACTGCTCGATCGCCTCGACCTCCAGGTGGAGGTGCAGCCGGTCGACCTCGACCGCCTCGCCGTCGACGCGGATGGTGAGACCACCGCGACCGTCGGCGTCCGGGTCCACACAGCTCGGCGGGCGGCGCGCGCCCGGTGGGGGACGGGCGTCGCCAACGCGCACGCCACCTCGGCGCAGGTGCGGTCGACGACGTCGGCCTCGGCGCTGCGCACGCTGGCGCGGGCGATCGACGGTCTGGCGCTCTCGGCGCGGGCGTTCGACCGGACGCTGCGGGTGGCCCGCACCATCGCGGACCTCGCGGAGGAGCCGGAGGTCGGCTCCCGACACATCGAGGAGGCGTTGGCCTACCGGATCGCCTCACCGGTGGCGGCAGGATGAGCTCGGCGACGGCTCGGCTCCTGGCCGTGGCGCGTGAGGTCACAGCGGAGGGCAGCGACCCCGACCACCTCGTTCGGATCGTGGCGTGGTCGCTGCGCCGTGGACACCAGCCGGACGGGCTCCGCAGACACGTCCGGGACCTCCGCGATGGCGCCACCCCGTTGCTCGCCCAGGGCGACGCGTCCGAGCCGACCGCGGCGGAGGCCATCGCACGGGTCGCGGGCGACCCGAGGCCGAGCGAGACCGACGGGGTGACGGAGGTGCTCGGTGTCTGGCGATCAGCGCAGGTGCGGGTCGCGCTCGTCGGGGACCCCGGCTACCCGCACCGNCTGGCCGAGGGCTGGCCCGATGTGGACGCTCCCGGTTGGCTGGCNGTCCGGGGCGAGCCGGCGGTCGATGCCCCGATGGTGGCGCTCGTCGGTGCGCGCCGGGCGACGGGCTACGGCTCGGGGGTGGCCGCGTGGCTCGCCGAGGCGGCTGCGGATGCGGGGGTGCGGGTCGTCTCGGGTGGAGCGGTCGGCATCGACGCCGCCGCTCACGGGGCAGCCCTCGGTCGCCCCGGCGGGACGACCGTCGTGCTCGGCTGCGGGCACACGGTGGCCTACCCCCGTCCCCACGCCAAGCCCGGTGGACTCTTCGACCGGATCGTGGAGGACGGTGGGGCCATCGTCAGCGAGTCGCTGCCGACCGCCCCACCCCGGGCGCATCGCATCCGGGCCCGGAACCGCATCGTCGCCGCTCTCGCCGAGGTGGTCGTGGTCGTCGAGGGAGGGGCGACGTCGGGCTCGTTGCTGACCGCAACCGCAGCCCTCGAGCGTGACCGGACCGTGCTCGCCGTGCCCGGTGACGTGCGCGCGCCCGGGTCGACGGCGCCGCACCGGCTCCTCGCCGAGGGGGCGGCCCCCTGCACCTCGCCGCGCGACCTGTTGGAGGTGGTGGGACGCAGCCCTACGGATCCCGAGGCGTCGCGATCGTCGCAGGCGGCCGTGCCCTCGAGCCTGCCTCGTGAGGTGCACCACGAACTCGCGGCGAGCTGGCCCCGGGCCCTCCGGCTCGAGGATCTGGCCACGCGCACCGGGCACCCCGTCGGCGTGCTCCTGGCCTCACTCACCCGGGCGAAGGTCGCCGGAGAGGTCGCCGACGGCGCTGACGGGATCCGGTTGCGACGGGCTCCGGCGGGCGCGATCGTCGAGGGTGCTAGGAACCGCGATGATGGCGCTGTAACGTAACGTGTCCCCTTGAACGCTCTCCGGGACCTCAGTCCTATCTTCAGCCACAGCTATTGACACTGGCAACGACCCGGACGACGCTGCCCGGGTGGCTCACGAACCCGAACCGGCGATATCCGGCCAGAACATCACCCCGGCGTGGCAGGGGGCCATCGACACCTGGGTCGAACATCTCAGGGTCGAGCGGGACCGGAGCCCACACACCGTCGACGCCTACCGCACCGACGCGACGGACCTCGCTGCGACCATGACGGGCTGGGGTGTCGAGCACCCCGGTGAGGTCGANCCGCTGAGCCTACGGCGCTACCTCGCCGATCTGGGCTCCCGCGGCTACGCGCGCAGCACGGTGGCGCGCCACGCCTCGTCGGCACGATCCTGGTTCGCCCTGCTGCAGCGGCGCGGCATCGTCGCCAAGGACCCGGCGGCGCTGCTNGGCTCGCCGAAGCAGGGCCGCTACCTGCCGCGGGTGCTCGCGGTGGAGGACGTCGACCGCCTGCTCGCGGTGCCGGACACCTCGACCGTGGTGGGCCGTCGTGATCGGGCGCTGCTCGAGCTGCTCTACGCGTCCGGGGCCCGGATCTCCGAGGCCACGGGGCTCGACCTCGCAGCGGTCGATCTGCCGCTCGGCCAGACCCGGCTGCTCGGCAAGGGGGGCAAGGAGCGGATCGTGCCGATCGGCGATCCGGCCGTCGACGCGATGCGGGACTACCTCGGTCGCGGCCGCCCGGAGCTCGTGGGGCAGCACACCACCAACGCCGTCTTCCTCAACGGTCGGGGCGACCGGTTGGGGACCCGTGACGCACGCACCGTGGTGACCGCAGCTGCCCGGGCGGCAGGGCTGGGTCACGTCACACCTCACACCCTCCGCCACTCCTTCGCGACCCACATCCTCGAAGCCGGCGCCGACATGCGCCTGGTACAGGAGCTCCTCGGCCATGCCTCCCTCGCCACCACCCAGCGTTACACCCACCTCTCCCGTGGCCGCCTCCGCGAGGTCCACGCGGCGTCCCACCCCCGAGCACGCGCGGCGTCAACCGTGTCGGATGGGGGCTAGGATGAGCGTCACGGCCGAGCGCACGGAACCGACGGACGTCCGTCGGGGCGGTCCAGGGGAGACGGAGGTCGGTGTGGAACGCGACGTTGCGGTGCTCTGGAAGCGCTACCGCGAGACGCGTGACCCGAGGTCCGTGAGCGGCTCATCGTGCACTACGCCCCCCTCGTGAAGTACGTCGCGGGCCGGGTGGCGGTCGGGATGCCGGCCAACGTCGAACACGCCGACCTCGTCTCCTACGGCATCTTCGGGCTCATGGACGCCATCGAGAAGTTCGACCTCGACAAGGGTTTCAAGTTCGAGACCTACGCCGTCACGCGGATCAAGGGCTCGATCATCGACGAGCTGCGGTCGATCGATTGGGTACCGCGGTCGGTGCGCGCCAAGGCGCGCAAGCTCGAGACGGCGATGCAGCGGCTCGAGAACGAACTGCATCGCACCCCGACGGACGAGGAGCTCGCCGCGGAGCTCGACTGGACCCTCGATGAGCTGCAGGAGACCCTCGTTCGCGTGTCGATGACCTCGATGGCGGCGCTCGATGAGTCCCTCGACGTCGCGGGCGACCGCATCTCGCTGGTGGACACCCTCCAGGATCTGACGGTGGTGCTGCCCGAGGAGTCCTACGAGGACCAGGAGACCAAGCACCTGCTGCGTGAGACGATGACGCGCCTCAGCGAGCGTGAACAGACCGTGCTCGGTCTGTACTACTTCGAAGGCATGACGCTCTCACAGATCGGCGACGTGCTCGGGGTCACCGAGTCACGGATCTGCCAGATCCACACCAAGGCGGTGTTGAGCCTGCGCACCAAGCTCATGGAGACCCTCGGCGTGTGACCTCGCGGTTGTCATCCCCTCGCGTTGTCATCCTTGGTGGGGGTAGCGCCAGTCGTGCGGCGGATCGAAGTTCTCCTTGATCGCGCGAGCGCTGACCCAGCGGACCAGGTTGAGCTTGCTGCCGGCCTTGTCGTTGGTCCCCGAGGAGCGGGCGCCGCCGAAGGGCTGCTGGTTGACGATCGAACCCGTCGGCTTGTCGTTGAGGTAGATGTTGCCGGCGGCGTCGCGCAGGCGGTCGAGCCCTTGGTAGCCGGCCGCGCGGTCCTGGGACCAGACCGCGCCGGTCAACGCGTACGGGCTGGTGGAGTCGACCAGGTCCAGCGTGGGCTCCCAGTCGGCGTCGTCGTAGACGAACACCGTCACGATCGGCCCGAACAGCTCGCGGACCATCGTGTCCGAACGCGGGTCGTCGGTGACCAGCACGGTCGGCTCGACGAACCAGCCTGCGCTGTCGTCGGTGCCGCCGCCGATGAGCACCTCACGGCCCTCGGACTGCGCCTGAGCGATCGCGTCGCGGTGACGCTGGAAGGCGGAGCCCTCGATCACCGCGCCCATGAACGTCGACAGGTCGCCGACGTCGCCCATCCCGGCGGTCATCTCCTTGCTGATGTCGACCACCTGGTCACGCAGCTGCGGCCACAGCGAGCGCGGGATGTAGGCCCGGCTCGCCGCCGAGCACTTCTGGCCCTGGTACTCGAACGCCCCGCGCGTCAGCGCGACGGCCAACCCATCGATGTCCGCCGACGGGTGGGCCACGATGAAGTCCTTGCCCCCGGACTCACCGACCACCCGCGGGAAGTTGCGGTAGGTGTCGATCCGCTCCCCGACGGTACGCATGATGGAGCGCAGGACCCGCTCGGACCCGGTGAAGTGCACCCCCGCGAGCCGTTGGTCAGCCGTCGCGACGTCCACCGCGAGCGCTCCGTCGCCGTGGATCAGGTTGATCACCCCATCCGGAAGCCCCGCGGCACGCAGCGCGTCCATCGTCACCTGGGCGGCGAGGGCCTGCTTCTCGGAGGGCTTCCACACGACGCAGTTGCCCACCAGGGCGGGTGCCGTCGGGAGGTTGCCGGCGATCGCGGTGAAGTTGAACGGGGTGACCGCGAGCACGAACCCGTCGAGTGGGCGGTACTCCATGCGGTTCCACGTCGCTCGCGGGGAGGCGGGCTGGTCCTCCTGGAGCTCCTCGGCGAAACGGACGTTGAACCGCAGGAAGTCGATCAGCTCGCAGGCGGCGTCGATCTCGGCCTGTTGGACCGACTTGGACTGTCCGAGGATCGTCGCCGCGTTGATGGCGTCCCGGTAGGGGCCGGCCAGCAGGTCGGCCGCGCGTAGGAACACCGCGGCGCGGTCCTCGAAGGGCCAGCGGGACCAGTCGTGGCGGGTCGCCTCGGCGGCTTCGATCGCGGCCTCGACGTCCTCTCGGCGTGCAGCATGGACCTCGGCGAGCGCCAGGTCGTGGCGGTGGGGGGCACGCTGGGTGAAGGTCTCACCCGACGCCACGTCCTGATCGCCGATGCGCATCGTCAGCTCGGCGGTCTCCCCTGCCATGGCGTTGACGCGCTCCTGCAGGCTCTCGCGTCGCGCCGTGCCGGGGGCGTAGTCGTGGACCGGTTCGTTCTGTGGCGTGGGAACCGTCATGGTGGCTTCCTGTCTCGCTCGGATCCGGCGGTCGGGGTCGAAGGGGGACGTCTCACCCGGTGAGCATGCGGGCGAAGAACACGAGGTTCGCGGGGCGCTCCGCCAACCTTCGCATGAAGTAGGCGTACCACGCCCGTCCGAACGGCACGTAGATGCACAGCCGCTCGCCGATGTCCACCAGCCGCTGTTGGACGTCGGTACGCACCCCGTAGAGCATCTGGAACTCGTAGGTGTCGCTACCTCGTCCGAGCCGTCGGGCCTCGCGCCGTGCGTAGCCGATCAGGCGGTGGTCGTGGGTCGCGAAACGCGGGTAGGTGCCCCGCTCCAGCAGTGCGGTGGTGCAGCGTTCGAAGGCCACGTCGATGCTGCGGCGGTCCTGGTGGGCGATCCGCGCCGGTTCGGCGTAGGCGCCCTTGCACAGCCGCACGCTCGCCCCCTGCTCGTTGAGCCGTTCGATGTCGTCGGGGGTGCGGTACAGGTAGGACTGCACGGCGCAGCCGACGTGGTCGTGGCCGTCCCCGTGGAGCGCCTCGACCAGCTTGATCGTGGTCTCGGCGGTCGAGGCGTCCTCCATGTCGAGGGTGACGTGCAGATCAGCCGCCGCCGCGGCCTCGGCGAGCCCGGTCAGGCGGGCGCGTGCGCGATCGACGTCGAGGCCCGTCCCCAGCTGGCTCGGCTTGATCGAGACACCACTGCGCAGGGCCTCGGCCGCCATCGCCTCGATCGTGTCGAGGTAGGCCCGGGCGGCCTCGTCGGACTCCACCTCGCTCGTGACGTGCTCGCCGACGAGGTCGAGGGAGACCGTGCGGCCGAGGTCGGCCAGCGCCTTCGCCGCTGCGACGCCGTCCTCCAGCGTCTCCCCGGCGACGAACCGGCGGGCCACCATCTGCGCGACCCGGTTGTGGGTCGCGAACCGCTCGAGTTGCTCGCTCTTCGCGGCACGGACCAGCAGGGTCGAGACCATCGTGGCTCCTCGCGGACGCGGGGCAGCCCGGTCACGAGCCGCCCGGAGTGGTTGTCAGTGTGCCGTGTATGACGCGGTGGTGGGGCCGTGTCCGGCGTCACACCGGACACGGCCCCACCACCGGGTTCACTCGACGATCTCGCTCGGCTCCAACTCCTCGCCGGGGTAGTCGCCGACCCACTCGCGGGTCGGCGCCGCTCCCTGGCGACCGAGGGCCAGGGCCAGGGCCGTTGCGACCAGCACCCCCGGGACCATCTCGTAGAGCCCCGTGCCGAGTGCACCATCGATCCGGCCCCAGAGCAGGACCGTGGCCGCGCCGCCTACGACGCCCGCCAGTGCTCCGGCTCGGGTCATCCGCGGCCAGAACAGCGACAGGATCACGACCGGTCCGAAGGCGGCGCCGAACCCGGCCCAGGCGTAGGCGACGATGTCGAGCACCGCCCCACCGCCGAGCGCCATGACGTAGGCCACCACCGCCACCGCGATGACGGTGATGCGACCGACCCAGACCAGCTCCATGTCCTTCGCGTCCTTCTTCAGGAACGCCCGGTAGAAGTCCTCCGTCAGGGCCGTGGACACCACGATCAGCTGGCTGTCGGCCGTGGACATCACCGCCGCGAGGACCGCGGCCAGCAGGATGCCGCCGACCCACGGGTTGAGCAGCTGCTGGATCAGCGCGATGAAGACCACCTCGCTGTTGTCCAGCGGGGTATCGATGATCGCGATCCCGACCAGGCCGACCAACACCGCCCCCACCAGCGCGGTCACCACCCAGGAGACACCGATGCGGCGGGCGAACGGGATCTGGCGCGCGGAGCTGATACCCATGAAGCGGGCCAGGATGTGGGGCTGGCCGAAGTAGCCGAGACCCCAGGCGAGACTCGAGATGACGGCGACGGCCGTGAGGCTCTGCCCGGTGGTCCATCGCCCGTCCACGAAGCTCGCCTCCCCGCCGAGCTCCAGCAGTGCGGGACTCGCCTCACGGACCTGGTTGGCCAACGTGTTGAAGCCGCCGATCAGCGCCACCGCCAGCAGCGGCAGGCCGATGAGGGCGATCCACATCAGGCTGCCCTGGACCGCATCGGTGAGGCTGACCGCGAGGAAGCCGCCGAGGAAGGTGTACGACACGATCACGAAGGCGGCGATGCTGACCGACACGGCGAAGTCGATACCGAAGACCTGCTCGAACAGCAGGCCGCCAGCGACCAGACCACTGGCGACGTAGACGGTGAAGAACACGACGATCACGATCGCCGAGCTCAGCCGGAGCACGCGCGAGCGGTCCTCGAAGCGCTCCTCGAGGTAGGCCGAGAGGCTGACGGCGTCGCCCGCGCGCTCGGTGTAGGTGCGCAGCCGTGGCGCGACCACCTTCCAGTTGAGGTAGGTGCCGATGGCCAGTCCGACGCCGATCCAGGCGGCGCCGATGCCGCCCGCGTAGATGGCGCCGGGCAGCCCCAGCAGCAGCCAGCCGGACATGTCGCTGGCCTGGGCGGACAGGGCGGCCGTCGGTGCGTTGAGCTTGCGCCCTCCCAGCGCGAAGTCCGACAGGTTCCTGGTGCGGTTGTAGACCCAGAGCCCGACCACCACCATCGCGATCAGGTACACGATGAAGGTCGTCAGGATGGGGGCAGAGATGTCGACCACGGGTTCTCCCAGCTGTGGTGGAGTGCGGACCCTCGTCGCTCGAGGTTGCAGGAACCTTGCAGGACCCCTGTACCTCTGGTCTGATGGTCCGGCGCGGGTCGAACACCGACCACTCGGAGACGGTCCCGTCGCGGACCTCGACGCCAGGAGCGCTGAGTGGAGCTGCGCGTGCTCGGGCCGGTCGAGGCCGTGGTCGACGAGACGCNCGTGCCGCTCGGTGGGGTCCGGCCGCGGACGATCGTGGCGGCCCTGGCCCTCGCCGGGACGGTGGTCTCGTCGGGGCGCCTGATCGAAGAGGTGTGGCGCGCCGAGCCACCACCCTCGGCGACCGCGACGCTGCAGAGCTACCTGTCCCGGCTCCGTCGAGCGCTCGGGGCCGAACATCTGGAGAGGCGCCCCGGCGGGTACACCCTGGTGACCGGGGACGAGGGGCTCGACGCCCGCCGCTTCGATCTGGCCCTCCGTGCGGCCCGCACAGCCCGCGATGCCGGTGACCTCGACGCCGCGATCATCGCGTACGCCACCGCGCTCGCATGCTGGCGCGGTGAGGTGGCCGAAGGGCTCGACCCGGGCCCGATCATCCGTGAGGCGGCGGCCCGGTTGAGCGAGCACCGGCTGCTCGCGATCGAGGAACGGATCGAGGTCCAGCTGTCCGCGGGGCATCATCACGAGGTCATCGGCGACCTCGACGCCCTCACCGAAGCCCACCCCCACCGTGAGCGGCTCTATGCACAGCGACTGGTCGCGCTGTACCGGGCGGGCCGGCAGGGCGATGCCCTGCGGGCCTACCAGCAGGCACGAGCGGCCCTCGTCGATGGCCTGGGCGTCGAGCCCGGTCCCCAGCTGCGTGAGCTGCAGCAACGGGTGCTCGATCAGGATCCGACCCTGGGGGTCCACGCGACGGCGGTCCCCGCCGCTGCGGTCGTCGATGACGATCCTTCCACCGGACGAGCGGCGTCGGTCCGCCGATCGGACCGTCCGGGCAACCTCCCGGCACCGCTGAGCACGTTCGTGGGTCGGGTCGGTGCGCGCCGGGAGATCGCGGCCCGGCTCGCCGGCGACGCGCGACTCATCACGCTGGTCGGCGCCGGCGGATGCGGGAAGACCCAGCTCGCTCTGCGAGCCGCAGCCGACGTCGCCGAGAGGTACCCGCAGGGGGTGTGGTGGGTCGAGCTTGCGGCGCACCAGGACCCCGGCCGGGTCGTGCGCGTGACGGCCGACGCACTCGGTGTCGCGGCGAGCCACGCCGTCGACCACCTCGACCAGGCCGCGGGGCGGCTGGGCGAGGGACGGCAGCTGCTCGTGCTCGACAACTGCGAGCACCTCGTCGATGCCTGCGCCGACCTGGTGGCCGAGCTGCTCCGGCGCTGCCCGCACCTGCGCATCCTCGCCACCAGCCGCGAGCCCTTGGATGTCGACGGTGAACAGGTCTGGCGGGTGCCGTCGTTGAGCCTGCCGGCGTCCGACGCCAGCCCCGAGCGGATCCTGGCCAGCGAGGCGGCACAGCTGCTGGAGGTCCGGGGCCGGGCCGTGCGTCCCGAGCTGACCTTCGATGAGCACGACGCACCCACGGTCGCGCGTATCTGCCACGAGCTGGACGGCATCCCGCTGGCGCTCGAGCTCGCCGCTGCCCGGCTCAACGTGCTCTCGCTCGAGGAGCTGGCGGATCGGTTGCGTGATCGGTTCGCCGTCCTGGCGCGCGGCCGCCGTTCCGCTCCCGCGCGCCACCGGACGCTCGAAGCGGCGATCGGTTGGAGCTACGACCTGCTGAGCGACGAGGAACGGCGTCTGTTGACCCGCCTCACGGTCTTCTCGGGAGGCTGCTCGGTCGCCGACGCCGAGGTGGTGTGTGCCGACGACGGCATCGCCCGGGAGGTGCTCATCGATCTGTTGGGTGCGCTGGTCGACAAGTCGCTCGTCCTGCGCTCGACGGACCCGGACGGCCGTGCGCGGTTGGACCTCCTGGCAACGGTGCGCTCCTTCGCGACGCTGCGGCTGGACCCGGCCGATGCGCAGTGGATCCTGGAGCGCCACGCCGCGCACTACACCGACGTCGCCGAGCGAGCCGCTTCGCAGTTGACCGGCCCGGAGCAGGTCGCCTGGCTCAACCAGCTCCACGCCGAACAGGGCAACCTGCGTCTCGTGCTGGAGCGCGAGGACCTGCTGAGCGCGCGCGTCGCCGCCGCGGTGTGGTGGTTCTGGCTGCAGTTCGGCCACGCCGCTGAAGGCGACCGGTGGCTGCGGACCCTGTTGGCCAGCCCCCTCGATGCGCAGGACGAGTTGCGCCTCGACCTGCGTCGTGGGGCGGCACGCCTCGCGGCCGCGGTGGACGACCCCGCCCGTGCACGCGGCCACCTCGATGTCGCGATCGACCTCGGTGAGCAGCTGGGTCGGACCTCGCTCGTGGCGCAGGACCACGCCACGAAGGCGGCGCTCCTCGCCGAGGCGGGCGACCTCGACGACGCGGACGCCGCGCTCGCGCGTGCCCGTGAGCTGGCGGCTTGGTCCGCCGACCCCTGGACGGTGGCGACGGTGGAGCGCCACGCCGCGGTCGCCGCGTGGCACGGCAGGTCGCTGGATGCGGCGGCGGAGGCTGCCGCGGCCGCTGAAGAGGGGTTCCGTGCGGCGGGCGACCTGTGGACCGCTTGCCTCGCTCGCCTCGACGGCGGTCGGATCGCCCGGCATCGCGGTCGGCCGGCCGAGGCCGTCGAGCTGCACCGCACCAACCTCTCGCGAGGTCTCGAGCTGACCGTGTCCAGCCTGGACTTCGTCGGGCTCCCGCAGGACCTCCAGGACCTGGCGCTGCTCGCACTCGAGGACGGCCAGGCGGAGCTGGCCGCGACGCTGCTCGGGTCCGCGGCGACGTTGCGCACCGCCGTCGAGCTGCCCGGATCGACGGCGACCCGCCACGACGAGCTCGTCGGTCGGTGCCTGGAGGAGCTGGACCTCCCCGACGTCGACCGCGCCTACGCGCGGGGCCGACAGGGACCGGCGGAGGCGACGGTCGAGCTCGCCCTCGCGTTGACCCGGCCACTGGCCGAGGGGCGCTCGGGACCGCCCATGGACCGCCCGTCCACAGCCTCGAGGTAGCCCCTCTGCCACCTCCCGGCGCGGCGTACCGTCCGACGAGGCCNAGGGTCGGCCGACGGGGAGGTCGAGGTGATGAGGTGGCGTTCGACGACGACGGGCGCCCTCGATGGGGTGATCGCCGTGGTCGTGGTGATCGCGGTGATCACGGTCGGCGCGGTCGGCGTCGACCGACCCGCGCACGCGCAGGACACACCGGCCGAGGCTCAGCTCGTCGACGACCCGCCCTTCACCGCGCCGGACCCCTTCCGCCCGGCGCCGGCCCACGATCCGCCAGCGGCGCCGGGCGAGCGGTTGCCCCTGGGCTGGGCCGGCCCCAGCGACGTCGTCGTCCGCTACGAGCGTCCCGCCGCCGGCCGGGTCCTGCGCCCGTTCCAACGCCCGTCGTCCGACTTCGGGCAGGGACATCGCGGCGTCGACCTGGCCCTGTCGCCGGGTGCGACGGTGACCGCGGCGGCGGCCGGCTACGTCCACCATGCCGGGCCGGTCGGTGACGTCGTCTGGGTCTCCGTCGGGCACGCGGACGGGGTCCTCACCAGCTACGGGCCGCTGCAGGACCTCGAGGTGCGACGGGGCGACCAGGTCGCGAGAGGTGACCCGCTGGGTGTGCTGGCCCCGGGCGGCCACGGGCACGGCGAGCGGGACGCGGGGTTGCACTGGGGTGCCCGTCGTGGGCTGAGCTACCTCGACCCGCTCACCCTCCTCGACGCGGGGATCCCTCGCCCGTCGCTCGTCGGCGACGGTGCGTGGCGGGGGATCGACCACACGGTGGTGCCCTACGAACCGTGGGAGGGGTCGCGCTGGGGCGGGCTACGGCTCTCGTCCTCGCCGGTCGCCGAGGCGCCCGGTTTCGCGGTGCCCCCCTCGCCGAACCACCTCGTGATGGTCGCCGGTCTCGCGTCGCGGTCCTCACGGGTGCCGATCGACCCGAGCCACCTCGGCTACCCGGACCGCAGCGTGACGCTGTTCTCCTACGCGGGGCGCCACGATCCCGACGACCTCGATCCCGACGATCCACGCCGTGACCAGCTGCCCTACGACCACACCGACACCTGGCCCGGTGTCGTGGTCGCCGCAGAGCGACTGGAGCAACAGCTCCGGGCGCAGCGGGCGCGTGAGCCGGGGCGCGGGGTCGACCTGGTCGGACACTCCCAGGGCGGGGTCGTGATCGTGTACTACCTGACCCACCTGCACGACCCCTACGACCCCGGCCTGCCGACGATCGGTCGGGTCGTCACCGTCGGATCCCCGCACGAGGGATCGCAGCTGGCCAGTGCTGCCAGGCTGTCCCGGGCCCAGCCTGTGGTGGGCGGATCGGTGGAGCTGATCGCCGGCACGATCCCGACCGGTGGTGGGCAGACCATGCGGGACCGGATCGACCTCGACGCACCCGCGATCGGCCACCTGGCCGCCGGCTCGAGCTTCATGCATCGCTACGGCCGCGCATGGGACGAGGCCCTGCACGCCGGCTACGCGGGGCCTCTGGCGATGGGTACCGAGGTGCTCACCATCGCCGGTGGCACCGACATGGTCGTCTCGAGCGATGCGGCGAAGCTGTCCGACCGCACCGACGCGCTGGCGCGTATCGATCCGGACCTGCCCGGGTTCGCGGCATCGGACGTCACGCAGAGCACCTCGCTGCCCGGGGGCCACAGCAGCGTGCTGGAGACCGAGGCCGTGCGCGAGGCCACCTGGCGCTTCCTCGCCGGCCAGGAGGTCACCACGGCCGGACGTCCGGTGGTCGGCGCGCTCACCGACGAGGTCGGGCTCGCTGCGACCCTCGGGGTGGCCTACAGCTTCGTCGCCGGGGGGTTCGTCACCACCGCGGGGCGTGGCCTGTACCGCTGGATCACCGACACCGACGCCGTCGTCGACCCCGCCACCCTCGACGATCGGGCGGATGATCGGGCGGATGATCGCGCGACCGACTGAGCCCAGGATGGTCTCGAGGGTGGCACGGGGCCATCGGCGCGGTGGACGCAGGACGATCGAAGCCGGTAAGCTCCGTCCGTCGGGCCTGCCTCGTCGGTGGGCCCGGCCATCTGTGCGGTCATCAGTGCAGGCGTCTGTGCGGTCGTCTGTGCAGTCGCCTACCCGGCCGTCTGTGCGATCATCTGTGCAGGCGTCTGACTGACCGCGTAGCCGATCTGACATCTCATCACACACGCTCGCTGACGGGTGACCCCGGTGCTTCGCGCTCGACGCGAGGTGGGTCGTACGTCGCGGACCGCAACGGCCACGAGGCCGCCACGGAACGCGCCCCGGAGGACGCGGGCGGAGGCCCAACCGAAACCATCAGGAGTCCAACCATGGCCGTCGTCACCATGCGCCAGCTGCTCGAGGCCGGCGTGCATTTCGGGCATCAGACCCGCCGCTGGAACCCGAAGATGCGCTCGTACATCTACGGGGAGCGCAGCGGGATCCACGTCATCGACCTGCGTCAGACCGTGCAGCACATCGAGCGCGCCTACACCTTCACACGCGACCTCGTCGCCAAGGGCGGCACGGTGCTGTTCGTCGGTACCAAGAAGCAGGCCCGCGAGACGATCGAGTACCAGTCGACCCGGGTCGGGATGCCCTACGTCACCGAACGGTGGATGGGCGGCATGCTGACCAACTTCGCCACCATCAAGGGGCGTATCGCCCGCCTCAAGGAGCTCGAGGCGATGGCGTCGGCCGGCACCTTCGAACTGCTCCCGAAGAAGGAGGTCCTGCAGCTCGGACGTGAGCACGAGAAGCTGCAGACCAACCTCGGAGGCATCCGTGAGATGGGCAAGCTGCCCGACGCGGTGTGGGTCGTCGACACCGTGCTCGAGAAGATCGCGGTCGACGAGGCGAACAAGCTGCGGATCCCCGTGATCGGCATCCTCGACACCAACTGCGACCCGGACCTCGTGCAGTACCCGATCGCGGGCAACGACGACGCGATCCGTTCGTCCGCGCTGCTCACCAGGATCATCGCCGACGCCTGCGCCGACGGTCTGCTGCTGCGCGCTTCCCGTTCGCCGGACGAGGAGCTGCGTGTGCAGGCGCTCCAGGCGACGCAGTCCGACAGCAGCGGTATCGACGCGTCCGAGCCCAAGGCCGCGTGGGAGATCGAGCTCGAGCGTCAGCAGGCCGCTGAGAAGGCCGCGACAGCCGCCGGCGACACCGCCGATACCCCGGACCCTGCACCCTCGGAGCCGGAGTCCACCGAGTCCGACGCGCCGTCGCAGGGCTGAGCCAGCTCGTTGCGCTCGTCCCGGCCGATGCCGGTCGCTCCTAGCGATCGGCCGGCCGTCCCGCACACCCCGCTCCAGGAGGACACCCGTGGCGATCTCCGCTGCCGACGTGAAGAAGCTCCGCGAACTGACCGACGCCCCGATGATGGCCTGCAAGACGGCACTCGTCGACGCCGAGGGCGACCTGGACAAGGCCGCCGAACTCGTCCGTGAGCGCACCGGCGCCAAGATGGACGCTCGGGCCGCCGATCGCACCGCGAGCGAGGGTCTGGTGCACACCTACCTGCATGCCCCGACCCCCGGGATGCCGGCCAAGGTCGGTGTGCTGCTCCAGCTGTCCTGCGAGACCGACTTCGTCGCCAAGGCCGAAGCGGTCCAGAAGCTCGCGAAGGACCTCGCCATGCACATCGCCGCGGCCAAACCGATGGTGGTGTCCGAGGACCAGGTCGACGAGGCCATGCTCGAGAAGGAGCGCGCCTTCGCCCGCAAGGAGGCCCTCGACCAGGGCAAGCCCGAGCACATCATCGATCGGATCGTCGAGGGCAAGGTCAAGAAGGTCTACGAGGACTGGGTCCTGCTCAACCAGCCCTTCGTCCTCGACGGTGAGAAGACCGTCGCCCAAGCCATCAGCGAGGTCCAGGCCACCGTCGGCGAGAAGCTCGAGGTCGCCCGCTTCGCCCGCTTCGAGGTCGGTGCCTGATCCGTTCCGGATCAGGCTGTGCCGTGCGTGCTCGGCCGCTTCGCGNCCTGCGCGCCGCCGGCAGGTCGGTGCCTGATCCGTTCCGGATCAGGCTGTGCCGTGCGTGCTCGGCCGCTTCGCGGCCTGCGCGCCGCCGGCAGGTCGGTGCCTGACACGCTCCCGGTACGGGAAGGCAGGCACGGCGGCTAGCATCTCTCGCCAGCCTGCCCGTCCCCGGCGAGGATCGTCCCGGTGCCCGACCGTGCTCCCTTCAAGCGTGTGCTCCTCAAGCTCTCCGGCGAGGCCTTCTCCGATCCTGCCGTCAAGGGCGGCATCGACCCCGGCATCGTCCTGCAGGTCGCACGCGAGATCGTCGAGCTCAAGTCCAGCGACGGCACGGAGATCGGCGTGGTCGTCGGTGGCGGCAACATCTTCCGGGGTACGTCGCCTGCCGCCGGCGGGATGGACCGCTCCAGCGCTGACCACATGGGCATGCTCGCCACGGTGATCAACGCGCTCGCGCTGCAGGACGCGATCGAGAAGGCCGGTCTCGAGACACGGGTGATGACCGCGATCGACATGCAGGCGATCGCGGAGCCCTACATCCGGCGCCGGGCTGTCCGCCACCTGGAGAAGGGCCGGGTCGTGATCTTCGCCGCCGGCCTCGGCGTCCCGTACTTCACGACCGACACCACCGCGGCCCAGCGTGCCCTGGAGATCGACGCCGAGGCGATCCTCAAGGGCACCGGCGTCGACGGTGTCTACGACCGTGACCCGCGCACCCACCCTGACGCGGAGCGCTACGAGCAGATCGACTTCCTCGCGGTCCTCAACCAGGGCCTCAAGGTGATGGACGCGACGGCGATCTCGCTGTGCATGGACAACCGCCTCCCGATCGTGGTGTTCGAGCTGCTCCAGGAGGGCAACATCCGGCGCGTCGTCCGCGGCGAAGCCGTCGGCACGCTCGTCCGCGCCGATAGCACCATCGACCCGACCGTTTGACCTGCACCCTGCCGGCAACCAGGAGGACGCCATGAGCCTCGACGAGATCACATCCGACGCTGCCCGCCGCATGGGACAGGCGGTCGAGAAGGTGTCCGAGGACTTCCAAGCCATCCGGACCGGTCGGGCGAACCCCCAGGTCCTCAACAAGGTGCTGGTGGACTACTACGGCAGCCCGACGCCCCTCCAGCAGCTCGCGAACTTCTCGGTCCCCGAACCCCGCATCCTGCTGGTCAACCCCTTCGACAAGGGGTCCTTGGGCGCGGTGGAGAAGGCGATCCGAGACGCCGACCTCGGCCTCAACCCCGCCAACGACGGCAACGTGATCCGGTGCGTGTTCCCCGAGCTCACGGAGGAACGCCGCAAGGACTACATCAAGCTCGCCAAGTCCGCGGCCGAGGAGGGTCGGGTCGCGGTGCGCAACGTGCGGCGCAGCGCACGGGACGCCATGCAGAAGCTCGAGGATCAGGGCGACGTCGGCAAGGACGAGCATGAGCGGTACGAGAAGAGGATCGAGGAGCTGACCAGCGAGCACGTCGCTCGGATCGACAGGGCCCTGGAGCAGAAGGAACAGGAACTGCTCGAGGTCTGACCCCTCCGACGCGGGGTCGTGACGGCCCGCCAGCGACCAGGAACCGTCACGTCCGGAGACATGCCAGACCAGTGGACGCCGAGCTGTACCGGGGTGGGGCGGCTTCAGTGCGGAGGCGGGGTCCACCCGATGAGGTGTGGGGGCCAGGACGATGACGGTCGAGCCGAACGAACCCGACGCGGAGGACGCCGAGGACGACACCTCGTCCTCCCGCGCGGTCGTCGGCGGACGGAACCTGCCGGTGGCGATCGCCGTCGGCGTGGTCATGGCCGGGGTGTTCCTCGGCACCCTGTTCTGGCACCCGGTGGCGTTCGCGGTGGCCGTGGGTGTGTTCGTGTGCGTCGCCTACCTCGAGTCGCACCGGGTGCTCGCCCCGCTCGGCACGCCGCTGCAGGTACCGGTCCTGATCGTCACGACGTTCATCATGCTGTTCGGGGCCTTCGACGCGCGCCACACCGGGCAGTTGATCGGCGTCGTCGCGCTCCTGCTCGGTGCGATCCTCTGGCAGTTGGGCGACCGCAACCGCGATGATGTCCTGCGACGGCTGTCGGTCACCGTGTTCTTCGGGCTCTGGGTCGGCTTCCCGGCCTCCTTCGCCATCCTGCTGGTGGCACGCACCGAAGCTGCGGCCATGGGGGTCCTGGCGGTCATCGGGTCGGCGATCCTCGCCGACATCGGCGGCTACGCCTTCGGGGTCACCCTCGGACGCAACAAGGTCGCGCCCTCGGTCAGCCCCAACAAGACCTGGGAAGGCCTGATCGGCGGGCTGGCCCTGGCGGGCGGGGGCGCCGCCGTCGCGCTGCCCCTGCTCGATCGCGGGTTCACGTGGCAACTCGGCGCCCTGATCGGCCTGGCCTGCGGGCTGGCGGGCTTCTTCGGCGACCTCATCGAATCGCTGATCAAACGCGACCTCGGGGTCAAGGACCTCGGTGGCCTGCTCCCAGGGCACGGCGGCGTCCTCGATCGCGTCGACGGCATCCTCATCGCCTTGCCGGTCGGGTACTTCGTCCTCGGGTTCCTCTACTGATCATCCGCCGACCGGTGGACGTCCCCGGTCGGTAGGTCAGGGTCACCTGCCGTACCCTTGTCGTCAGGCCCGCGGACCGTGACACCCGACCGGCACCGCGCCCTCGATCCCGATCCCGTTCCGGAGAGCCGTGCCCGCTCAGACCGTGCCCGTCGACCCGTACGCGCTCACGCGTGACGGGTTGGAAGCGCTCGTCGCGGAGTTGGACGAGCCGCGGTACCGGGCTGATCAGGTCCACGCGTGGCTGGTTCGGGGTGTGGACGTTCCCGACGAGATGACCGATCTACCCAAGGCGCTGCGGGCCACCCTCGGGGAGCGGTTCGCGCCCGCACGCCCGGAGCTCGTCGCGCATCAGGTCGCCGACGACGGCCACACCCACAAGCTCCTGCTGCGGTTCCCCGACGGCGAGGCGATCGAGACCGTCCTGATGCTCTACCCGCGACGGGCGACGGTGTGTATCTCCACCCAGGCCGGGTGCGCGCTCGGCTGTCCCTTCTGCGCCACCGGACAGGCCGGCTTCCGCCGTCAGCTCACCGCCGGCGAGGTGGTCCGCCAGGTCGTCGTTGCGGATGCGGCGCTGCGGTCCGGGATCATCGCCGACGAAGCCCTGCCGGAGGGCGCGCCCGACCACGTCACCAACGTGGTCTACATGGGGATGGGGGAGCCCCTCGCCAACCTGCCGGCGACGCTGGCGAGCGTCCGTTGGCTCCACGACCCGGACGGGTTCAACCTCTCCGCCCGCAGCATCACCGTCTCCACCGTCGGCCTCGTCCCGGGGATCCGCCGGCTGGCCGAGCTCGGCCTGCCCGTGACCCTGGCGGTCAGCCTCCACGCCGCGACCGACGACCTGCGCGACGAGCTCGTGCCGATCAACGTGACCCATCCGCTCGCTGAGCTCGAGCAGGCGGTCCGGGACTACCGCGCACGACCAACCGGCGGGTGTCGATCGAGTGGTGCCTGATCGGTGACGTCAACGACGACGACCGCCAGGCCGACGCGCTGGCAGCGATCGCACGTCGTCTCCGTGCCCACGTCAACGTGATCCCGATGAACCCCACACCGGGTGTCCGGTGGAAGGAGCCCTCGCCGGCGAGGACCAGGGGCTTCGTCGATCGCGTCGGCAGCCGTGGCGTCGAGGTGACCCTGCGCGACACGCGCGGACGCGATGCCGACGCCGCCTGTGGGCAGCTGCTGGCGAGCTACACCCTCGGGGCGGGCACCCGGCTGCCCGCTGCGGTCGGTGCCGCCGAGCGGGTCACCGCGCTCGCCGCCTCGGCGCCGCAGGGTGGAGACGCCGAGGTGGCCCCTTGACCCGCCGGCGTGTGCTGGTGCTCGGCTCCACGGGCTCGATCGGGACCCAGACCCTCGAGGTGCTGGCGGCACACCGCGAGCGCTTCGAGGTGGTGGGGCTCTCGGCAGGCACCGACGGGGACCGCCTCGCCGAGCAGGCCGATGCGTTCGGGGTGACCCGGGTCGCGCTCGGTGACCGACGGGCGGCGAAGGAGCTCGTGGCCGCTCGGCCCGACCTCGAGGTGCTGGACGGTCCGGAAGGCGTGGTGGCACTGGCGGGGGATACCGCGGGGCTGTGCGTGAACGGGATCACGGGCGCGATCGGGCTCGAACCGACGTTGGCCGCGCTGCATGCGGGCACCCCGGTCGCGTTGGCCAACAAGGAGAGCCTCATCGTGGGCGGCGACCTCGTCGTGCGGGCCGCAGAGGCCGCCGGCGGCAGGGACTCCCACCTGATCCCCGTCGACTCGGAGCACTCGGCGCTGCTGCAGTGCCTGCGAGGCGGCCGCCGCGACGAGGTGGCGCGGTTCGTGCTGACCGCGAGCGGCGGCCCCTTCCGCGGCTGGACCCGCGACCAGCTGCAACGGGCCACCCCCGAGCAGGCCCTGGCCCACCCCACCTGGAAGATGGGGCCGGTCATCACGATCAACTCGGCGTCGCTGATGAACAAGGGGCTCGAGCTGATCGAGGCGCACCTGCTGTTCGACTGCCCGTGGGATCGGCTGGACGTGGTCGTGCATCCCCAGTCGATCGTGCACTCACTGGTCGAGTTCATCGATGGCTCGTCGCTGGCACAGCTCTCACCGCCGGACATGCGGCTGCCGATCCAGGTCGCGCTGTCCTGGCCGGACCGGCTGCCGGAAGCGTTCGCCCCCTGTGACTGGACCAGGGCGCAGGAGCTGACCTTCGAGCCCGTGGACCGGAGGAACTTCCGCGCGCTCGACCTCGCGGCGGAGGCGGGACGGCGTCGCGGGACCTTCCCGGCGGTGCTCAACGCCGCCAACGAGGTCGCGGTCGATGCGTTCCTCGAGGGCGCGACGGGTTTCCTCGCGATCGCCGACGTCGTCGAAGCGACCCTCGAGGCCTGGGATGCGACCGGGCCGGGCCTTCCCTCCGACCTCGAGGACGTGCTGACCGCCGACCACTGGGCGCGCGCCCACGCGGCCGACCTCCTCGCGGCCTCGGAGGGAAGGACATGAGCGGCGCCGGAGGCCCCGTGGTGGGGTTGCAGGGGCCGGAGGCGGCCTCGGAGGGAAGGACATGAGCGGCGGAGTGGCCATCGCGGTGTTCGCGATCGCGATCATCGCGGCCGTCATGATCCATGAGCTCGGGCACCTGCTGTCCGCGCGCTGGACGGGCATGAAGGCCGACCGCTACTTCCTCGGCTTCGGTCCGACGTTGTGGTCGACCCGCAAGGGTGAGACGGAGTACGGGGTCAAGGCCTTCCCGCTCGGCGGCTTCGTCCGCATCTGTGGGATGTCCCCGTTGGACGAGCGTGACCGCTCGGTCATGGACGTGGTGTTCCCGGTCGGGAGCGCGGTCCCCGAGGATCCATGGGCCTCGCTCGATGCCGAGCTGCGCCGTCGGGGGACGCCGAGGCGCACGACCGAGCGCATCGTCCGTCGGACCCGGGCGACGGTCGAGTCCGACACCTCGCCGATCGAGGCGCGCGACGTGCTCCGCGAGGTCGTGATCACCGAGGTGGAGGACACCGGAAGGCCCGGTGATCTGCGACACCGCCTGCTGGAGGGCGACGAGGGTCGGTTCTTCCACGACCGCCCACCGTGGCAGCGCGCGATCGTGCTGGCGTCGGGCCCGGCGACCCACTTCCTGCTGGCGTTCGTCGTCCTGCTCGGCGCCTACGCCTTGCTACCGCAGTGGACCGGCGAGCACGACGCGGTCGTCTCCCAGGTGATCGAAGGCAGCCCCGCCGATGAGGCCGGCCTCGAGGCGGGCGATCGGCTCCTCCAGGTCGACGGCGTGCGGTCGACCGTGTACACCGAACTGCGCGACGCGATCCGTGATCGGCCTGGTGAGTCGACCAGCCTCGTCGTGGACCGTGCCGGCGAGGAACTCGTCCTGGAGATGGTCCCGGAGGTCAACGAGGACCCACGGACCGGTGAGCGCTTCGGCACGGTCGGGTTCGTTCCCGAGCTGCAGCGGGAGCGGTTCGGGCCGATCGAGGCCTTCGAGCGGGCGCTGATCGGCCAGCCCGACCCGACGATCGCCCATCCCGGTGGGTTGGTGCCGATGTTCATCGGCTCCATCGAGGCCTTCGTCACCGTCTTCAGCCCGGAGGGCCTGGGCAGCATCTTCGCGCAGGCGACCGGACAGGAGGATCGTGACCCCGAAGGTGCGGTCTCGCTGGTGGGCGCGGCGTCCATCGCGGGCCAGGTCGCCGACGGGGTGCTCGGCCTGATGATGTTCGTGGCGCTCTTCGCCGCGGTCAACGTCTTCCTCGGCATCTTCAACCTCGTGCCGCTGCCGCCGTTGGATGGCGGCCACCTCGCGGTGCTCGGCATCGAACGGGCCGTCAACGGCGTGCGGAGCCTGCGCGGCAAGCCCGCGGACTTCACCGTGGACCCCCGGGTGTTCGCCGCGATCGCGATCCCGGTGATCGCGGGGCTGTTGATGTTGATGGTGCTGTTGCTGTGGCTGGACATCACCGAGCCGATCCGCTTCTGATCGAGCCATCGGCGGTAGCCTTCCGTTGCGAACTCGAGGAGGGCCCGCCGTCCCCGGCCACCCCGCCCCGTGATCGCGACCTTCGGAGTCGTCCGTGACCACCTCCCTTCCCATCGTCCCTAGCCAGCCCGTGACGGCGGCGCCCGTCGAGGGTCCGACACGTCGTGCGACCCGGCAGATCCAACTCGGTCCGCTGGCCGTCGGTGGTGGCGCACCGATCAGCGTCCAGACCATGACGGTCACCCCGACCCACGAGGCCGACCTGACCCTGCAGGCGATCGCGGCGGCCCAGGCATCGGGTGCCGACATCGTGCGGGTCGCCGTGCCGCGCCAACAGGACGCCGAGGCGCTGGCCTACATCGCAGAGCACGCCAGGATCCCCCTGATCGCCGACATCCACTTCCAGTGGAAGTACGCCGTGATGGCGATCGAGGCGGGGTGCGCGGGCGTCCGCATCAACCCGGGGAACATCAAGAAGCACGACAAGGTGGCCCTGCTCGGGCGTCTGGCCAACGAGGCCGGCGTCGCGATCCGCATCGGGGTCAACGGCGGCTCCCTTGAGGACGCGATCCTGGAGGAGTTCGGGGGGCCGACGCCCGAGGCGATGGTCGAGTCGGCGCTGCGTGAGGTCCGGCTGCTCGAGGACGTCGGGTTCCACAACACCAAGATCTCGGTCAAGCACTCGGATCCGTGGGTGATGATCCAGACCTACCGGCTCCTCGCCGATCGCACCGATTACCCGCTGCACCTCGGCGTCACCGAGGCGGGACCGCTCAAGTCGGGGTCGGTGAAGTCCGCGGTCGGGATCGGGGCCTTGCTCGCCGAGGGGATCGGTGACACGATCCGGGTCTCGCTCTCGGCCGACCCCGTCGAGGAGGTCAAGGCCGGCATCGCGATCCTGGAGTCCCTGCACCTGCGGGAACGCGGGCTCGACGTGGTGTCCTGCCCCTCCTGCGGACGTGCCCAGGTCGACGTGTGGACCCTCGCGGAGGACGTCCAGCGGGGCCTCGAGGGCCTCGACGCCCCGCTCCGCGTCGCGGTCATGGGCTGCGTGGTCAACGGCCCGGGCGAGGCCCGCGAGGCCGACCTCGGTGTCGCCGCAGGCAACGGCAAGGGTGACATCATCAAGAAGGGTGAGAAGATCGCCACGGTGCGCGAGGAGGACATCGTCGAAGCGCTCGTCCACTACGCGAACGAGATGGCCGACGAGATCCGTGCCGAGCGTGGTGAAGGCGCGCCGACCGTGGCCTGAGCCCGCGACGGTGACCGCTCCGCGCCCTGTGCGCTCTGGCGGCCCCTCGCGCGGCGTGGTACCTTCGAGGCTCACGTAGCGGGCCGTGGCGGCCCGCTCCGTCGCGTTCGGCCCCGGACGACCCGGAGACGGCGGGAAGGCGCGTCGTCACCCACGACCACCACCCAACACCGCGACCGCACCGGTCGAGCGGGACCAGGACCACCACAACGGACGTCCACGCGGCGGCCGGCCCGAACGGGCCGGCCGTTGACGTGGAAGCCCGTTCCGACCGAGGACGCAGCGTTCCGCCGGACCGCCGACGACGACAGCGAGGATCACCATGGTGCGACACGATGACGGGCAGGTGCCCGACCTCGTGCGTGACCTCGCGGTCCCGCTCGCTGAACGCTTGGATGTCGAGGTGCTCGACGTCGAGATCGGCGGACCGAAGCAGCGCCCGCTGATCCGGGTGATCGCCGACGTCGCGGATCCCTCCTCGGGCGCTGGCCTGGACGTCGATGTGGTCGCCAAGCTGTCGCGGCAGCTGGGCGGCGTGCTGGACGAGCACGACTCGGTCCCCGGGCCCTTCACCCTCGAGGTCACCTCTCCTGGGGTGGATCGGCCGCTGACCGACGTGCGCGACTTCCAGCGCAACGTCGGTCGCGACGTCTGCGTCACCCCTGCCGAGCACGCTGACAGCGACGAGGTCACGGGTCGACTGATCGCGGTCGACGCGGACGAGGTCACCCTCGACGTCGACGGCACCGACGTGCGTATCGCGATCGCCGACCTCGACCACGGCACGGTCGTGCTGCCGTGGTGACCGCCAAGGAGGGCCCACGATGAAGATCGACCTCGACGCCTTGCGCCAGATCGAGCGCGACAAGGGGCTGGACTTCCACACCGTCGTGGAGGCCTTCGAGACCGCCATGGCCTCGTCCTACAAGCGCTCGGCCGAAGCCATCGGCGACGAGGCGCGCGTGACCGTCGACCGTGTCAGCGGCGAGGTCAGCCTGTTCGTCCAGGAACTCGACGACGACGGCAACGTGGTCTCCGAGTGGCGCGAGGAGCCGACCGATTTCGGCCGTATCGTGGCGCAGACCGCCAAGCAGGTGCTGCTCCAGCGCCTCCGTGAGGCCGAACGCGAGGCCACGTACGGCGAGTTCGTGGGCCGCGAGGGCGACATCGTCGCCGGCCAGGTCAGCCTCCAGGGCAACGTCACGTTGATCGAGCTCGGCCGGACCGAGGCCCTGCTGCCCTACTCCGAGCAGATCCCCAACGAACGGCTCGAGCACGGCGCCTTCACCCGCGGGGTCGTGATCGAGGTGCGCAAGCAGCTCAAGGGAGCGCAGATCGTCGCGTCCCGCACCCACCCCGCGCTGGTGGTGGGTCTGTTCGCGCTCGAGGTGCCCGAGATCGAGGAAGGCATCGTCGAGATCAAGGGCATCGCCCGTGAAGCGGGCCACCGGACCAAGGTCGCGGTGATGTCCAACGATCCCGACGTCGATCCGGTCGGTGCCTGTGTCGGCCCGGGGGGACAGCGCGCGCGCAGCGTCCAGAAGGAGCTGCACGCAGACGAGCTCGAGCGCATCGATATCGTGCGGTGGGCGGACGAACCGGAGGAGCTCGTCGCCAACGCCCTGTCGCCCGCGAAGGTCGCCAACGTCTACCTCTACCCGGACGACGGCACCGCGATGGTGGTGGTGCCCGACTACCAGCTGTCGCTGGCTATCGGACGCGAGGGACAGAACGCCCGCCTCGCGGCGCGGCTGACGGGCTGGCGCATCGACATCAAGTCGGAGACGCAGTTCGCCGAGGAGCAGCGCGCCTTCCAGGAAGCCTTCGAGGCGGGCCTGATCGATGAGTACGGCAACCCGTTGTCCGAGGAGGGCGAGCGCGCGATCGCGTCGGCGGTGGAATCGGCCCAGGCGGTCCGCGCCACCGCGCTCGAGCAGGACGACGAGGTCGATGCTGCTGACGCCACCGCCGAGCCGTCGGGTCCCGATTCGACCGACATGCCGGTGACCGAACAGCGACCACCCGCCGTCCCGACCGCCGAGCCCGACACGGCGCCGGCGCCCGAGGCGTCCACTGCGGCCGACGCGGCGCCCGAGCCCGACCTGGCCGGTGCGGAGGCAGATGCCTCCGTCGCGTCCGACGACGCACCCGAGCCCCCAGAGGACCGCGCGTAGTGCCCGGTGACCGGGGGCGGCCCCGCTGGACGGCGGAGCCGACCTCCTGGTCACCGCGAGCCACCGATGACCTGACCCTGAGTGTGAAGGAAGTACCCTTGAAGCCCGGAGCGGCACGTACCCGTACGTGCGTCGGCTGCCGGACGGCCCGTCCCCAGGACGAGCTCGTCCGGCTGGTGCGGACGCCCAACGGGGTCCGCTTCGACCCCAGACGGCGCCTGCCCGGTCGTGGCGCCTACCTCTGCCCCCACCGAACCTGCCTCGACGCGGCGACGCGTCGCGGCAGCACCGGACTGCGGCGCGCCCTTCGAGGCGCCTCGGAGGCGGAGCTCGATGCGGCCCTCGCCGCGTTGAGGAGCCAGATCGGCCGCCGACATCAGGGTGTGCACCATCAGGTCCCGCAGGGGACCGTGAGGAGCGAGAGCGCGTGAGCAAGGTTCGCGTCTACGAACTGGCGAAGGAGAGCGGCCTCCCGAACAAGGAGGTCCTCCGTCGCCTGACCGAGCTCGGCGTCGAGGCCAAGAGTCACTCGTCGTCCATCCCGGAGGGCGATGCTGCCCGGTTCCGGGAATCCCTCGGCAAGACCGAGGAACAACGGCGTGCTGAGGCCGAGGCCAAGCGCAAGCGGGAGGAAGATGAGCTCGAGCGGTACCGCTCGATGCAGGCCGCTGCGCCGCCGGAGAAGAAGAAGGCCGCCAAGGTCCTGCCTCCCCACCTGCGCCAGCAGCAGGAGGAGGCGGAACGGGCCGCCGCTCAGGAGCAGCCCGAGCCGAGCGCGCCGTCGCAGGAGGAGCCGGCTGCCGCTGCGTCGCCGGAGGCGCCCGCGGCGGAGGACAGCCCCGCGCAGCAGGCTCCCGAGACCGGTGACGGCGCGCCCCCCACGGCGACGCCGTCGGGTGAGGACGGGCCGTCCTCGGCGCCGCGGATGCCGGGTGCTCCTCCACCGCGCCTCAAGCCGGGCGAGGTGCCGTTGCGGCCTCCGGCCGCGCGTGGGCCGAAGCCACCGGCGACCGCGACCGGCGATGCGCCGACCCCCACGCGGCGTGACGATCCGGTCCTGCCGCAGGAGGGCTCCGGCCGTCGCTCGATCCCGCCGCCGCTACGCAAGGCGCCGCCGCGCCCGCAGCAGCCCCAACCCGGCCCGTCCACCCGCGGTGGCCAGGGCGCGCCCGCCGGGCGCTCTACCCCCGGCGGCCAGGGGGCTCCCGGCCGTACCGGGGGACCCAGCGGCCCCGGTGGTGCTGGTGGCCCAGGCGGCGGCCGTGGACGTGGCGGAGCGCCGAGCACCTCGCCCTACCGGCAGCAGCCGAGCCGCGGCGGTCCCGGTGCGCCCGGTGGCCGAGGTGGCCCCGGTGGTCCCGGTGGTCGCGGTGGCCCGGGTGGGCCGGGCGGCACCGGTGGCCCGAACAGCGGCAAGACCAAGCGCAAGAAGCGCAAGGAGAAGCAGAGCCCGCAGGAGCAGGACCTCGGTCGTGGTCCCGTCCGCCGCGACGTGCCGATCGAGGAGCAGCTCAAGGCCGAGCGCGTCGAGGTGCTCTCGGGTGTGACGGTCGGCGAACTCGCCGACAAGCTCGGTGTCGGCGGTGCGGCCCTGGTCAAGAAGCTGTTCGAGATGGGTGAGATGGCCACGGTGCAGCAGTCGCTGTCCGACGACACCGTCGAGATCGTCTGTGCCGACCTCGGGGTCGAGGTGCACTTCCTCACCGAGGAGGAGATGGAGTTCGGCGTCGAGACCCCCGAGGCGCCCGAGACGCTCAGGGCCCGCCCGCCGGTCGTCACGGTCATGGGCCACGTCGACCACGGCAAGACCCTGCTGCTCGACGCCATCCGGTCCACCGATGTCGCCTCCGGCGAGGCCGGGGGCATCACCCAGCACATCGGCGCCTACCAGATCACCAAGGACGACCGGGTGATCACCTTCATCGACACCCCGGGGCACGAGGCCTTCACGGCGATGCGGGCCCGCGGTGCGCAGGTGACCGACGTGGCCATCCTGGTGGTGGCCGCCGACGACGGCGTCATGCCCCAGACCCAGGAGGCCATCGCGCACGCGAAGGCCGCCGAGGTGCCGGTCGTCGTGGCCGTCAACAAGATGGACGTCGAAGGCGCCGACCCGGTCAAGGTCAAGACCCAGCTCACCGAGCACGGTCTGGTCGCCGAGGACTTCGGTGGTGACGTCCCGACGATCGAGGTCTCCGCCAAGACCAAGGAAGGCCTCGAGGACCTGCTGGAGGTCGTGCTCCTGCAGGCCGACCTGCTCGAGCTGCAGGCCAACCCCGACAAGGACGCCCGTGGGCGCGTCATCGAGGCCCACCTCGATCGTGGACGGGGGCCGGTCGCGACGCTGCTCGTGCAGGGCGGCACGCTCAACCGCGGCGACATCCTCGTCGCGGGGACCGCGGACGGCAAGATCCGCGCGATGTTCGACGAGGACGGCAACCAGGTCCAGCAGGCCGAACCGTCGCGTCCCGTGCAGGTGCTCGGGCTCAACGACGTCCCCGAGGCCGGCGACGAGTTCCGGGTCGTCGACGCCGAGCGTCTCGCGCGGGACGTGGCCGAGCGTCGTGCTGCGCGCGAGCGCCGCAAGGAGCTCGCCGAGCGCCGTCCCACCACGCTCGAGGAGTTCACCTCGGCCGTGCAGGCGGGCGACAAGGCGACCCTCAACGTCATCATCAAGGCCGACGTGTCCGGGTCGGCTGAGGCCCTCGAGGATGCGCTGCTCAAGCTCGAGCTCGAGGAGGTGCAGGTGCGCGTCGTCTCGAAGGGGGTCGGTGCGATCACCCAGGGCGACGTCAGGCTGGCCGAGGCGTCCGATGCGATCATCGTCGCGTTCAACGTCCGGCCGGGCGCCAACGCCCGCGAGGAGATCGACCGCTCCCGGGTGGACGTACGCACCTACAGCATCATCTACGAGGCGATCGAGGACATCGAACGGGCCGTCAAGGGTCTGCTCGCCCCGGAGTTCCGCGAGGAGATCCTCGGCGAGGCCGAGGTCCGCGAGATCTTCAAGGTGCCGCGTGCCGGGTTCGTCTTCGGTTGCATGGTCACCCGCGGCGAGGTACGACGCGAGGCCGGGGTCCGCGTCATCCGCGAGGGTGTCGTGATCGCCGAGGACAAGATGTCGTCCCTGCGCCGGTTCAAGGACGACGTGCGCGAGGTCCGCGAGGGTTTCGAGTGCGGCATCGGGCTGGAGAAGTTCCAGGACGTCAGGGTTGGCGACGTGTTCGAGGCCTACGAGACCGTCGAGGTGGAGCGCGTCTGACCCGAGAGGGCGCTCGTGAACCAGGATCCCACGGCCGGTCGCGTCCACTACGGCATCAGCCGGGTGGACGTGCACCTGCCCGGTATCGACAGCCTGAAGGCGAAGCGGGCGCTGCTCCGCCGAGCGATGACGGGGCTCGAGCGCGAGCTCGGGTGCTCGGTCGCCGAGGTCGGAGCGCAGGACCTCTGGCAACGCGCGATCCTCGGCATCGCGGTCGCTGCATCGACCGCGACCGGCGTCGATCGCACCCTCGACCGCGTCCGTCCCGTGATCGAGCGCGATCCGCGGGTGGAGGTCCTCGGCGTCAGTGACCTCGCAGACCACCTCGATCCCTGACCGCCAGACGGAAAGGTCCGCAGTGGCTCGCAAACGCAACCCCCGTACCGACTCGATGGTGCGGTCAGCGCTCGCCGACCTGCTCGACACCGAGATCCAGGATCCGCGTGTCAGTTTCGTGACGCTGACCGAGGTCGACGTCACCCCCGACCACGAGGTCGCCACGATCTTCTACACGACGCTGGACCCGTCCATCGTGAGCAGGGATCCACGGCGCACCGGTGGTGACCAGGTCCCCGATCCCGCCGATGTCGCGGAGGGGCTCGTGTCGGCCGCGCCGCGTCTGCGCAGCCTGCTCGGAAGCCGTGTCCAGCTGCGCACGACCCCGGAGCTGCGCTTCAAGCCGGACCCGGTGGCCGACACGGCCGGTCGTGTCGACGAGCTGCTGCGTCGCCTCGGCTCCGACCGGGACCGCGCGCCCGACGCCGGGCCGGCCGGCGACGACGACACACGGTGAGCACACCTACGTGGGTGGCGGACCTGCCCTCCGGGGCCCTCGAGGCCGCGGCCGAGCTGCTCCGGGACGCCGTCGGGCGCGGCTCCCGCGTGGTCGTCGCGGCGCACGTCAACCCCGACGGCGACGCGCTCGGCGGAGCGCTGGCGATGCACCTCGGGCTGACCAGGCTCGGGCTCCACACGACGCCGACGGTCGGCGAGGCGCCACTGAAGGTGCCCGCGGCCCTGGCCGAGCTGCCCGGGGTGAGCGACCTGCTGCCACCCGGCGCGCTCCCGCGTCCCGACGAGGTCGACCTGCTGGTCACGATCGACTCGGCGAGTCCAGAGCGTCTCGGGCGGGTGGCGAGCTACCTCGACGCGGGGGTGACGAGCCTGGTGTTGGACCATCACGCGTCGTCGACCGACTTCGGTGACCTGCGCCTCGTCGCGCCTGGAGCCGCCGCCACCGTCCAGATCGTGGCGGCCCTGCTCCACGAGCTCGACGTCGAGATCGACCGCGACATCGCGACGTGCCTCTACGTGGGGCTCGTCACCGACACGGGACGGTTCGGCTTCTCCAACACCGATCGCTGGGTGATGGAGCTGGCCGGTGAGCTCATCGACGCGGGCGCCCCGCACGCGGAGCTGACGTCGAGGCTGTTCGACACCCGCTCGCTCGGGGAGCTCAAGCTGCTCGGGAAGGCGCTGAACCGGCTGGAGTTCGTGCCAGACGTGGCGCTCGTGCACACCCATGTGACCCATGAGGAGCTGGCTGACGTCGGGCTGGGACGGGAAGCGGTCGAGGCGGTGATCGACGTCGTCCGCAGCGCTGACCTGGCCGAGGTCGCCCTCGTGCTCAAGCCCGCCCCTGACGACACCTGGCAGGGCTCGTTGCGCTCGCGCGACCGGGTCGACGTGGGTCGGATCGCCGCGGAGTTCGGTGGCGGTGGGCACGCGAAGGCGGCAGGCTTCACCTCGGAACACGACCGCGAGTGGATCGTCCAGCGTGTCGCCAAGCTGTTGCGGGAGGACGCTGATGGGGCGTAGGCGCCGCAGCGACAGCGACCTCGACGGCGTGCTGGTGGTCGACAAGCCCGCGGGACCGACCTCGCACGACGTCGTCGAACGGGTCCGTCGGGCGAGCGGGCAGGGGCGCATCGGCCACACCGGGACCCTGGATCCGGCCGCCACGGGGGTCCTCGTGCTGTGCCTGGGACGGACCACCAAGCTCGTGCGCTTCCTCCAGGCCGGCACCAAGACCTACGCGGCACGCATCGTCCTCGGCGTCGAGACCGACAGCCAGGATGCCGACGGCGAGGTGGTCGCCACGGCCGACGCCTCGCGGATCGACGAGCGCGCGCTGTGCGCAGCGCTCGCCGAGCTCCAGGGCGACATCCTGCAGGTGCCCCCGATGGTGTCCGCGTTGAAGATCGAGGGCGAGCGCCTGCATGACAAGGCGCGCCGGGGCGAGGTGGTCGAGCGCGAGCCACGTCCCGTCACCGTCCACGATCTGGTCCTGGACGAGTTCGCTCCGGGGGAGCGAGCTGAGGCCTCCTTCCTGGTCACCTGCTCGGCCGGGACCTACGTGCGCACGCTCGCCCACGACGTCGGACGGATGCTGGGGGTCGGCGGGAGCCTCGTGAGCCTGCGGCGGATCGCGAACGGTCCCTTCAACGTGGACGAGGCGGTCGCGCTCGACGACATCGCCGACGAAGCGGCAGCCCGGGACGCGCTCGTGTCCGCGGAGGTCGCGGTGGCACGCTCGCTGCCGAGCGCACCCGTCGACGACGCCGAGGTGGCGCGCCGGCTCACGCAGGGCGGACGCACCTCGGCACGGGGCTTCGACGGCCCGTACGCGCTGACCTACGGTGCACAGCTCGTCGGGATCTACCGGGACAGCGACGGCGAAGCTCGCTCCGAGCTCGTCTGGACCCGACCGGAGGAGCTGGTGTGACCACGCCGCCTGCGGTGCAGTGGCTCGATGACGTCGAGCCCGAGCCCTCCGTCGTCACGATCGGCAACTTCGATGGCGTCCACCGGGGACACCAGCTGCTCCTGCACCGGACCGTCGACGCTGCGCTCGCCCGCGGGGTGCGGTCGATCGCGGTGACCTTCGAGCCGCATCCGGCTGCGGTGCTGCGTCCGGGCTCGCAACCGCCGAGCCTCAGCTCCCGGGAGGAGCGGATCGAGCTGCTCCTCGAGACCGGCGTCGACCTGGTCGTGCTGCTGCCCTTCACTCCCGAGCTCGCCAACCTCGAGCCGCACGGGTTCATCAGCCACGTGCTGGCGGGGCGCCTCCGCGCGACCCGCGTGGTGGTCGGTAGCAACTTCCGGTTCGGGCGTGGCGCCAAGGGGGACGTCGTCGCCCTGGTCGAGCTCGGCGAGCGGTACGGGTTCGACGTGGAAGCGGTCGGGGTGCGCGACCTCGACGGTGAGCCGATCTCCTCGTCGGTGGTCCGGGAGGCGCTGTCGCGCGGTGACGTGGGATGGGCTTGCTCCGCCCTCGGACGCGCGTACCGGTTGCGCGGCGAGGTCGTCCGCGGTGACGGCCGTGGCGGCTCGATCGGGATCCCGACGGCCAACCTCGCCGTTCCCGAGGGGCGCCAGCTGCCGGCCTACGGCGTCTACGCAGGTCATGCCGCGCTCGGGGACCGGTGGTGGCGGTGCGTCATCAACGTCGGGGTACGGCCGACCTTCGAGACCGGGGAGGTGCCGACGGTCGAAGCGCACCTGATCGACGTCGCCGACCTCGACCTGTACGGCGAGTGGCTGACGGTCACCTTCGAGCACCGGCTCCGCGGTGAGCGACGCTTCACCTCGGTGGACGAGCTGGTCGCGCGCATCCGTGCCGACATCGAACTGGCCCGGGAACGGCTCGACCCCGCACCGGACACCGGTACGGGCTGAACGCCCCCGGCGGCTTGCCGCTGCCTGGTGGGCATGCGATACTCGTGCCCGCCGGTCCACCTGGGCCGGTCTCACCGTGCCCGCTCGGGCGTCGGGGTCATCAGGTCCGCATCGCACACCCTTCCGGCGCGTCGCGCGCTCCCGGGGTCCCTCGGACGGACCGGACCGCAGGATCGTCGTGATCCTCGGACCAGTGACCCTCGTCGGTGGAGCGAAGCTCCGCTGGCCCGGCGACGCAGGGCCCGACACACGACAGGAACACGTCATGGCAGTTGCACTCCCGGACGACAAGCAGGCGCTCATCGAGCGGTTCGCCCGTGAACCCGGTGACACCGGGTCACCTGAGGTGCAGATCGCGCTCATCACGCAGCGCGTCACGCACCTGACCGAGCATCTGAAGGAGCACAAGCACGACCACCACTCACGTCGTGGTCTGCTCAAGTTGGTCGGGCAGCGCCGTCGTCTTCTGAACTACCTCAAGGAGAAGGACATCGAGCGGTACCGGACGCTGATCTCGGAACTCGGGCTCCGGCGCTAGGCACCACTCCGAGGCGTGGGGTCACCGATGACCTCGCGCCTCGGTGGTTCACCGGCGGCTCGTCGGCGGACCACCGTGGTGGGACCTTGTCGCGTCGGTCGTCAGTGAAGACGCCTCGACCCCCCGTGTGCGACGGGGTGGGCGAGACGCCCTCACTGATGTACCGGCCGAGGTTCCGCCACCTCATCACCCCCGCGCCAGACGAGCGCGACACGCGGCAAGCGTGAGCAACACGACATGAGGAGGCCCCTGTGGGCAAGCTCGGCATCCACGAGCACACCGTCGACATCGACGGGAAGCAACTCACCTTCGAAGCCGGCACGTTGGCCGCCCAGGCGGGCGGCTCGGTCGTCATCAGCCTCGGCGACACCAAGGTGCTGTCGACCACCACCGCGTCCAAGCAGCCGAAGGACTTCCTTCCGTTCTTCCCCCTCACCATCGAGGTGGAGGAGCGGATGTACGCGAACGGCCGGATCCCCGGGTCGTTCTTCAAGCGCGAGGGACGGCCGTCGGAGAACGCCATCCTCGTCTGCCGACTCACCGACCGGCCGCTGCGTCCGACCTTCGCCGAGGGTCTGCGCAACGAGGTGCAGGTCGTCAACACGATCATCCAGACCACCCAGGTCGACCCCTACGACGTCGTCGCCATGAACGGCTCGTCGCTGGCGACCATGCTGTCCGGCATCCCGTTCGCGGGCCCCGTGGCCGCGGTGCGCTACGCGATGCTCCGTGATGGGTCGTGGGTCGCGTTCCCGTCCTTCGAGGAACTCGAGGAGGAGGCCGTGTTCAACATGGTCATCTCCGGACGGGTCGAGGACGACGGTGAGGTCGCGATCCTGATGATCGAGGCCGAAGCCACCCCCGACAGCTGGATCAAGATCGACATGGGCGCCCCGGCCCCCACCGAGCAGGTCGTCGGCCAGGCCATCGAGGACGTCAAGCCGATCATCAAGGAGCTGTGCGACGCGCAGCAGGCCTTCGTCGACCAGGCCGGCGTCCGTGACGCGGGCGAGTACCCCACCTTCCTCGACTACACCGACGAGGTCTTCGACGCCGTCTACGCCTACGCCGCCGACAAGGTCGAAGGCGTCTACCGCCAGGCCGAGCTCGGCAAGGAGGACAAGGACGAGGCGATCGCCGAGGTCAAGACGGAGACCGTCGACCACGTCGCGGAAGCCGGCGTCGGCGAGCTGGACGAGGAGGACCTGCGTAAGCAGGCCTCCGAGGCGTTCCGCTCGACCGAGAAGAAGGTCGTCCGCCAGCTGATCGTCGATGAGGGCATCCGCGTCGATGGTCGCAGCGTCACGGACCTGCGTCCGTTGACCGCCGAGGTCCAGGTGCTGCCCCGGACCCACGGCTCGGCGCTGTTCCAGCGTGGCGAGACCCAGGTGCTGTCCGTGCTCTCGCTCGGCACGACCCGCGAGGGTCAGCGTCTCGACACCCTCGATCCGGCGGACGAGAAGCTGTTCCTGCACCACTACAACATGCCGCCCTACTCGACCGGTGAGGCCGGCCGGGTCGGCAGTCCGAAGCGGCGCGAGATCGGACATGGAGCGCTCGCCGAGCGTGCCCTCATCCCGATCCTGCCCGACCAGGAGGAGTGGCCCTACGCGGTCCGGGTCGTCTCCGACGTGCTGAGCTCCAACGGTTCGACCTCGATGGGGTCGGTCTGCGCGAGCTCGATGGCGCTGATGGACGGTGGTGTGCCGACGCACGCGCCGGTCTCCGGCATCGCGATGGGGCTCGTGTACGAGAACGGCAAGTACACGACCCTGACCGACATCCAGGGTGTCGAGGACTTCTTCGGCGACATGGACTTCAAGGTCGCCGGGCCCGAGGGCTTCATCACGGCGTTGCAGCTGGACACCAAGCTCGCCGGGATCCCGGCACAGGTGCTCCAGGACGCGCTGCTGCAGGCCCGGGACGCCCGGATGGAGATCCTGGACGCCATGAACGCCGCGATCCCCGAGCCGCGCGAGGAGGTCGCCGACGGCGCTCCGCGCGTGGAGATCGTGCACATCCCGCAGGACAAGATCGGTGCCATCATCGGTCCGCGTGGCGCGATCATCAAGGAACTGGTCGAGGAGACCGGCGCCCAGATCGACGTGGACGAGGAAGCCGGTCGCGGGGTCGTCAAGATCTACGCGAACTCCAAGGCCGTGGCACAGGACGCTCTCGACCGCGTCAACGCGATCGCCAACCCGCAGCTGCCCGAGGCTGGGGAGCGGTACTCCGCGACCGTGGTCAAGACGGTCGACTTCGGCGCCTTCGTCTCGCTGACGCCGGGCACCGACGGCCTGCTCCACATCTCGGAGCTGTCCAAGATGGCCGGCAAGCGGCTGGGCCACGCCGAGGAGGCGGTCGAGGTCGGCCAGCAGGTGCTGGTCGAGGTCCTCGAGGTCCTCGACGGCGGCCGCAAGTTCAAGCTGCAGTACGTCGGCCCGAAGGGTGGTGCCGAGGAGGCCGACGCCGGGACGAGCGACGACAGCGGCGAGGACCGCGGCGGTGACCGCGGAGACCGTGGTCGCGAGCGTGGCGACGACCGTGGTGGCCGTGAGCGCGGCGGCCGTGATCGCAGCGAGGACCGCAGCGAGCGCGGCGGCCGTGACCGCAGCGAGCGCGGCGGCGACCGTGGTGGCGATGGTGAGCGCACCCGGACGCGCAGCCGCAGCCGGCAGCGGGACCGCGACTGACCGCGACCGCGTGCAGGACGAGGGGTGGCCGGCGACGGCCACCCCTCGCGCTGTCGCCTACCCTGGCGTCCGCGAGCCAGCGATGATGAGGTGCTGTGGATCACCAGCTCACGACCCTGCCGTCCGGGGTGACCGTGGTCACCGAGACGATGAGCTCGGTGCGCTCGGTCACGCTCGGGGCCTGGATCGCCACCGGTTCCCGTGACGAGGCGCCCGAGGAGGCGGGCTGTGCCCACTTCCTGGAGCACCTGCTGTTCAAGGGCACGACCCGGCGCTCCGCACGCCAGATCGCCGAGGCGCTCGATGCGGTCGGCGGGGAGATGAACGCGTTCACCAGCAAGGAGATGACCTGCTTCTTCGCGCGGGTCCTCGATCGCGACCTCCCCCTGGCCTTCGAGGTCCTGGCCGACATGCTCGTGGATGCCCGGAACGCGCCCCCGGACGTCGAGTCCGAGCGCCAGGTCGTGCTCTCCGAGATCGACATCCACCTCGACTCGCCCGACGACCTCGCCCACACCGACCTGGCCGAGACGGTGCTGCAGGACCACCCGCTGGCCCTCGAGGTGTTGGGCAGCTTCGACTCGATCACGCGGCTCGACCGGGACACGATCCATCGCTTCTACCTCGACCGCTACCGGCCCGAGAACCTGGTGATCGCCGCGGCGGGCAACGTCGACCACGACGCGCTGGTGGCGCTGACCGATGAGCTGCTCGGCGACCTCGGCCGCCCCGGTGGTGGTGGCCGGGAGCGTCACCCTCCCGAACGCTTCGGCGAGCGTGCCGTCTCCGTGCGACAGCGACCGACCGAGCAGGTCCACGTGGTGATGGGGGTCCCGGGACTCGCGGACCAGGACGACGACCGCTGGGCGATGCGGGTGCTCAACACCGCCCTCGGCGGCGGCATGTCGTCGCGGCTCTTCCAGGAGATCCGTGAGGAGCGCGGCCTGGCCTACACCGCCTACAGCCACGCGTCCTACTACACCGACACCGGCCTGTTCGAGGCCTACGTCGGCACCGCGCCGGGCAAGCTCGACGAGGTCCTCGAGGTCCTGCGAGGTGAGCTCGATCGCGTGGCCGAGGACATCACCGCCGAGGAGGTCGAGCGGGCCAAGGGGGCGCTCACGGGCGCCACGGTGCTGAGTCTCGAAGACACGGGCTCGCGGATGACCCGCATCGGCCGACAGGTGGTCGCAGGAGCACCGATCGTGACGGTCGATGAAGCGTTGCGCCGCATCTCCGAGGTCGACGTCGAGGCGGTCCGTCGCGTCACGGCCCGCGTGCTCGGCCGGCCACGCGACCTCGCGATCGTCGGGCCCTTCGCCACCGACGAAGCCGACCGCTTCGCGCACGTGGTGAACTGACGTTGCCCGCGGTGACCGGGTGGGACGAGGTCGCGGACCGGGTCTGGGTGCGCCGCTACGACCCGTACGACGTCAACGTCACGGTCGTCGCCGGCGCCGATGCCGTGCTGCTCGTCGACGTGCGCACGACCTTGCGTGAGGCGAGCGAGCTGCGCGACCACCTCCTCGAGCTGCCCATCGGCGCCGTGACCCACCTGGCCTTCACCCACGCGCACCTCGACCACTGCCTCGGCGCCGGGGCGTTCCCCGACGTCACCGTGTGGGGCACCGTCGGGTGCCGGGAGGCGCTGATCCGCCACGGGATCGACCAACGTGAGCGGTGGCTGACGTCGATCCCCGAGGAGGAGCGACACCACCTGCGCGCGAGCCCGATCGTGCCACCCGACCACACCGTGCGTGACCGGGCGCGGGTGGGTCTGGGCGGACGGGAGGTGGACCTGCTCCACCTCGGACGTGGCCACACCGACCACGACCTCGTCGTGCACGTCCCCGACGCTGAAGTGGTCGTGGCTGGGGACCTGCTGGAGGTGGGTGCCCCGCCGCAGTTCCACGACGCCTTCCCCTTCCAGTGGCCCGCGACGCTGTCGGGCGTCGCCGGACTCGATGCCGAGGTGGTGGTGCCCGGGCACGGTGCCGTCGCAGACCCATCGGTGGTCACCGCACAGGAGGCGGAGCTCGCGCACCTCGCCTCGCTGTTCCGTGAGGTGCTCGGTGGCATCCGCAGCCGCGCGAGCGCCCTGGCCGCATCGCCGTACCCGCGCGAGACCACGGAGCTGGCCCTGACCCGGGCAGCGGAGACCAGCTGACCCGAGCCCGTCGACCTGTGCGGCGGCGAGCCGACGCTCGGACCGACCGCCGCGGCGCCAGGCACTGCTCCATGCGCCGCTCGACCCCGTTAGGCTCGAGCACGGTCGATCAGGAGGTTTCTCGTGCGTGTCGGGGTGGTCGGTGCAGCGGGGCGGATGGGCGCGCAGACCTGTCGGGCGATCGCCACGAGCGATGACCTCGAGCTCGTGGCGGCCGTCTCACCCGACCATGCCGGGACACCCCTGCGTGAGGCGATCGGACTGGACAGCGACCTGATCATCTCCGAGGACCTCGATGCGCTGACCGCTGCGGGATGCGACGTCGCGGTCGAGTTCACAGGCCCGGCGAGCGTCGGGGCGAACCTGCTGGGCATCCTGGAGCGGGAGATCCACGCCGTCGTCGGCGCGACCGGGTTGGGTGACGATGAGCTCGCTCGCGCCGCGGGCATCGCGAGCGAGGGGCCCGCCAACGCGCTGATCGCGCCGAACTTCGCGATCGGCGCGGTGCTGCTGATGGGTTTCGCCGAACAGGCGGCCCGCCACCTGCCGCATGTCGAGATCCTGGAGCTGCACCACGACCGCAAGGTCGACGCACCATCGGGCACGGCGCTGCGCACCGCGGACCTCGTCGCGAACGCACGGCCGTACGTGCCCGAGTCACCCGATGGCGACGACCGACATCCGGGTGCACGCGGCGCGGTGCACGCGGACGTGCGGATCCACAGCGTGCGCCTGCCCGGGCTCGTCGCCCACCAGGAGGTCGTCTTCGGTGGTGAGGGCCAGACCCTGACGATCCGACACGACTCGATCGACCGCACCTCGTTCATGCCGGGGGTCCTGCTGGCCTGTCGCAAGGTCCGCGACCTGGACGGGCTGGTCGTCGGGCTCGAACATCTGCTGTAGTCGCGGCGACGTCGCGTGAGGAAGGAGCCATCCGTGCGCACGATCGCGAGCTACCACCACAAGGGCGGGGTGGGCAAGACCACCACCGCGGTGGCCCTGGCCGCGCATGCGGCACGTCAGGGTCACCGCACGCTGCTGTGGGACCTCGACCCGCAGGGGGCGGCGACCCGCCTGCTCGGCGCGGACCGTGGCGGTGAGGAGCGCATCGGCGAGGTGATCCGCACGGGTGGTCGGGTGGCCCCGTGGGTCGTGTCGACCCCGCTGGAGATGCTCGGCCTGGTCCCCGCGGATCCGTCGCTGCGGACCCTCGACCGTCAGCTCGACGTCGAGCACGAGGGGCCGGGACGGCTGCGTGCTGCGCTCGGTGACGGTGCCGACCACGACGTGGTCGTGCTGGACTGCCCACCGTCGGTCTCGTTGACCGCGGCGGCCGTGCTGCGGTCAGCCGACCTGGTGGTGGTGCCGTTGACGGCGGGGCCGTTGGCCTGGTCGGCGTTCGCTGACCTCTACGCGGAGATCGACGCGATGGGGCTCGACCATCGTCCGGAGGTCCTGGCGTTCCTGACGATGCTGGATCGGCGCAAGGGCCTGCACCGCGACCTGGTCGATGGGGACGAGCCACCGGACGGTTTCAGCTCCGTCGTGGTGCCCACCGACAGTCGGGTCGAGCGCATGGCACTCGAGCCCCGGCCGTTGCGTGCGGTGCTGTCGGGACGTGCCGGTCGTGCCTACGGCGAGCTGTGGACGGAGGTGGCTGGGAGGCTCGGCGCGCGGATGCCAGGGTGATCCCCCGGACGGAGGGGCGTCTCACCCGGCCCGACGGCGACGAGGTCTGGTTCGAGTCCGCGGGGGAGGGGCCAACGCTGGTGCTCAGCCACGGGCTCGGCGGCAACGGTGCCACCTGGTTCCAGCAGGTCCCCGCCTTCGCCGAGCACCATCAGGTCGTCACCTGGGACCAGCGTGGCTTCGGTCGTTCGACGAGCACCGCCGGGCGGGTCGGGCCCGAGGTGGCGGTCGAGGACCTGCTGGCGCTGCTCGATCACCTCGACGTCGGGTCGGCGCACCTCGTCGGCCAGTCGATGGGTGGCTGGGCGGTCCTCGGCGCGGCGCTCCGGGCCCCCGAACGCGTCCGCTCGCTCGTGCTGGCCTGCACGACCGCGGGCATCCCCGCGGTCCACGTGGCGCCCTTCGACCCGAGCGGGATCGGGCCGCGTGGAGGAACCCGGCCGCTCGGGGTCCACCCGGCCGTCGGCGAGCGACTCCCGGAGATCGACCCGGCCCGTGCCTACCTCTACCAGGCGCTCGGCACCTTCGGGAGGCGCCCGAGCGACGATGAGCTCGCGCGGCTCCTCGCCGAGACCACCTACGACCCCGACGCGCTTGGCATGCTCGAGGTGCCGACCCTGTTCATCTGCGCGTCCCGCGATCCCCTCATGTCGCCGGAGCTGATCCGCGACGCCGCCACGCGGCTGCCGCAGGCGACCGTCGTGGAACTGTCCGACCGCGGCCACTCGCCCTACTTCGAGGACCCCGACGCCTGGAACGCGGTGGTCGGCGACTTCCTGCGGACGGTCGGCGCGTGAGCCGCGTCCTCGTGCTCGGTCACGATGACGCGCGGGCCGCGCTGGACCCGGATGCGCTGTTGACCGCCGTCACCACGGCGCTGGTGTCCACCGCCCGAGGTCAGGCATCCACCCCGCCGCGGATCGCCGCGTTCGGTCCGGCCGGGCTGCTCGGCGCGATGCCGGGGGTCGAAGGGCGGAGCAGCCACCGTGGCGTCGTCGCCCTCTTCGACGAGCACGACGGGCACCTGCTGGCGCTGATCGACGCCGGCGCGCAGGCCCGCGCCCAGCTCGAGCTGCTCGCCCACCTCGGTACCGACGCCGAGGTGGTGGTCGCCTCCCGCGATCCCGACTCGGCCGCTGCCGCCGCGGTGTTCGTCGAGTGGCCTGGGGCCGTCGAACGACCGCCGCCGGCGGGCGCGCACGAGCTCCAGGGTCTGCCTCGGGATCGGGTGCGGATGGTCGGCGACGTGCTCGGGGGCGTGACGACCCGCACCCGCGGGGAACTGACCGTGTTCAAGTCGACCGGTTTCGCTGGCCTCGATGTCGCCGCGTCGGTCGCTCTCGGGTCGGCCCGGCGCGAGGGGCTCGGCAGCACGGTGCACCTGTGACCGGCAGGGCCACCGGCGGTCGGTGCCCGCGGTTGAGGACAGGTCCCCGAGCCGATCAGTCCGAGGACGATCCGCGAGCGGGCAGGGCGATCCGGTCGAGGTCGGACGCCACCCGGATGTCCAGGTGCGGGGCGGCGCCCCTGGCCTCCTCACG
>SL_3KL_010_SEDDRAFT_10000226_pt1 | contig 42020 bp, 37 predicted proteins | sample SodLakKL_010_SED_2_FD_10381 | JGI IMG/M metagenome (IMG submission 10381) | reverse complement strand
GCCGGTGCTTTTAAAAACCGTAAGACTTTGCTCGATGTGAGTGGCCTTGGCGCAAAAAGCTACGAACAGGCTGTTGGATTCCTTCGAATCCTACAAGGTGACAATCCCCTTGATAAGACTGCGATCCACCCGGAAAGCTATCCGGTCGCAAAGACCATCCTTGCGGCGGTCGATGCGGATATATCCATGGTTGGAACGGCCACATTGAGGGAAAAATTGAGTCATATCAAGGCAAGTGACTTCGTGGATAAAACCGAAGCAGGGTTGCCGACCATCGAAGATATCATCGCCGATTTGGCTCAACCTCTGAGAGATCCACGTGATGATGCGCCAGCACCGATTCTTAAAAGCGATGTGTTGAAACTAGAGGATTTGAAACCGGGCATGAAACTGAAAGGAACCGTACGCAATGTGGTCGATTTCGGGGCTTTTGTCGATTGTGGTGTGAAAGAGGACGGTCTTGTACATATCTCGAAATTACGCCGTGGATACGTCAAACATCCGCTTGATGTCATCAAGGTCGGTGACGTGGTGGATGTCTGGGTTTTGAATGTCGATTTGAACCGCAACAGACTGCAGCTTTCCATGATTGACCCGACGGGTTAATCCTGTTAAAATCAAGTTGACAGCAAGCCGCAAATATATTATCATATAATGGCTTGCAAACGGAGTAGTACTCAAGTTGGCTGAAGAGGTGCCCCTGCTAAGGGTATAGGTCGGGCAACCGGCGCGAGGGTTCAAATCCCTCCTACTCCGCCATCAGGCCCGTTGGAGAAGCGGCTTAACTCACCAGCCTTTCACGCTGGCATTCACGGGTTCGAATCCCGTACGGGTCACCATAATGACACACAAGAGCTTATCATTGAGATTAGGCTCTTTTTTTATGGTCTGATTAGAGCGATAAAAAAACACCTCTTCTTTTATTGAAGAAGTGTTTGTAATCTATTTTAGTGCCTTGTCAGTTTACGCCATATATTTCTGACATTGCGGATGATATCCTCGACGAAGGTGCCGGTGAAACTAAAGGCTTCCGAAGTGATTTCCAGTTCGGGGTGATCTTTATGCAGCGCTTTTTTGAGGTTTACAACCATCGGTCTTGGTCCGCACATCATGACGGCCGGTTTTTCCTTTAGATCGAGACGGTCCAAGGTTAGAAAGCCCGTTTTGTTTGCTTCGATGAGATGGAACTCGAAGTTCTCATGTTCTTTTGCAAGTTGTTCCAGAAGATCCAGATGGACCGCTTCTTTTTTTTGGTTCACAGCGTAATATAACGTGATCGTCTGAGAGAGAGGTTCATCGGAGCGTAAATGGCTTAAAAAAGGTGTAATACCGATGCCACCGGCAATCCATACCTGTTTATCCTGATGGGTGGTGAAGGTCATGTGTCCCATTGGATGCGTGAGACGGACTGCGGTATGAGGTTTCAGATGGTGATAGATCTTATCGGTGTTGTCTCCGAGGTTTTTAATGGTGAGATAGAGCTTACCGTTTTCACAACCGGAGAGTGAAAACGGATGTGGTAGTCCCTTGAAAGGNGCATCCATGATGCGNACAAACGCAAATTGACCGGTAAGGNAAGTATAAGGGGAAACTGGTTTTGATCACGATTTCCGTGACTTCATGGTTTATCCGCGTCACTTTCTCGATGTTACCGCGGTATGGAAAGGCTATGCGGCGGTAGAACAGCAGCATATATAATGATGAACCGGTACCGACGGCGGCCATGGTGAACATCCACACACTTAAAGGTGAAAACGCAAACAGGTCGAATGAAGACAACGTGTAGGCATGATAGATCGCCAACCAATAGGGTATGATCATGAACCGGTGGATGACACGCCAGTGTTCGTATTTGATGTATTTGGCCAAAAGGGCGATGACAATCAACAGGATGAACAAGTTGCGTGCCAAAATTCCCATTTCTCTACTATTGAGCGGAAGACCAGCCCGAAAGTTCCACATGATCAGATAGGAAAATTGCGCATGAATGAAAATGAGTAAAACAGATAGGACACCCAAAAAGCGATGATATCTATATGAGGCTTCCAATCCGTTGAAAAGCCAGATTACCAATCGATTGCGGGTGGCCAGAAAAAACACGAGGGTGAAACCAAGGAGAATATTGGCCCCTTGCCACTGACCAATGACACTTTCGAGTGGTTGTTCGAACATCGGGGTTGCTGTGAACCAGAAGATGGCATTTAAGACAAAAGCACCTAGAACAAACCATAGACCGGCTTGTTTTTTTAAGAACTCGACCATGGATAGCACTCCTTTGGTAGGATAGGAAACAGTTGGTTTTGATGTTTTAATTTTATCATACTCACGAGAAATGCCTTAAGGCATGCTTTGATAATGTCATTATTGGACTTTTATGAAGATATATGACAAAGATTGTGGTTGTTTTCGTTGTCTATTTTGATACAATGATAGTTGGATTATGAATCGATAATGAAACCAGGTGTTGTTCATGGAACATTTTGTCTTTGCTTTCAATGCATTGATGCCGTTGTTATTTATTGCTCTGATCGGTTATTTCATACGTAGATGGCGTTTGATCGGTCAGGATTTCATCAATGGGTTGAATATGTACATATTTTACATCGCACTGCCAATTCTCATATTTTCCACGTTGAGCGGTGTCGATGATCTCGGTGCATTCAATTGGCCGGTGATTCTGTTTGCCATTGCGATGATCTCGATTGTGCTGGTTGTAGGGTTTTTCTTTTTGAGCGCGATAACGCTGGAAACACGAACAAAAGAAGTTGTACTGCAAGCTTTTTTTCGTGGTAACTTTGTCATTATCGGCATTCCCCTGGCGATGCGAATCGGTGGTGAGGAAGCCATCAATGTCGTGATATTACTGAACGCATTCATGATTCCCATCAGCAACACGTTTTCGATTTTGGTTTTTAGGGTATGGCGTTCATCAAACGGTTTTAACATGCAGGTTTTCATGCGCTTTATCGATGCGACTTTCAAGAATCCCATCATGATCGGGGTCATTTTGGGAATCATCGGTTTGATGCTGCAGGATTGGTGGATCAGTCTGACTGAAACCGTTGTCGTGATTCCCGATACCATCGACTTCGTGGTTGCCTCGGTGACACCGATGGCACTCATTGCTGTGGGGGCCCAGTTTCAGATGAAAAGAGCCCGGGTGTTCGCAAGACCGATTGCAATCGGTGTCATCGGGCGTATGATTGTTGTTCCCGCGGTTGTCTTCACTTTGGCATTGACGGTCTTCCGTTTCATTGATTTCAGTGGTACCTGGCCCGCTATGATTGCCGTGTTCGCCTCTCCCATCGCCATTTCCTCAGTAGCAATCACCAAAGGACTCGACGGCGATGACGAACTGGCGGGACACATGGTGATTTTCTCGACAGCCTTGGCCGTTTTCACCATTTTTATATTGGTGGTGCTCTTTAGAAGCTTCGGTATGTTGTAGGTAGTAAAATTTTACTTCTCTGGCATGGCTTTGTTTAGACGCATCAAGATATATTATCGCTGATCCGAGTGCATTGTGAACGGATTATCGTTTTCTGTGATATAATATAACTGTGCTCCCCGAAAAGAGTTTCTAGCACTTGCGTTAGGTTTAAATTAATAAGGAGTCGAACAAGTTTCTAGTCAGTTTTGAATCATGCATCACTGTTTCATTGTTGTGTGTATCAAGCTTTAGAGAACGTTTGAAATACCGTTTTTGATTTTTTGTTTTCGGGGAGTACACCTTTGTTTTAGGCCTTCTTTTGCAGAAGGTCTTTTTTTTGTGGCGCTTTGATGGGCGTGGTGATATGATATGGCTATGAATGATAAGGATGTGAACCTTTTGAAAGTACGATACATGAATATCCCAAATGCCTTGACATCTTTAAGGTTACTCTTGATGCCCCCACTGGTTGTCTTTGTTTTACTCGATTACCGCTTTTTGTTTCTGATTGTCTTCATCGTTGCTGGATCCACCGATTTCTTCGATGGTTATTTCGCAAGACTACTCGATCAAAAGACTGAGTTCGGCAAAGCTTATGATTCTGCGGTTGATCTTGTTTTCTATTTAGGCTCCGCATGGTTCTTATATCGGCTTTATCCTGAATATCTTCTTCCGAATATGCGCTTCTTGTTTGCCTTTTTCGGTTTGTTGCTGTTATCCTTTTTGATTTCTTTCGTTTTATGCGGCAAACCGATCATGATGCATACGTTTTTACTGAAATTGAACGGTGTGCTGGTTTTTCTATTGTTGATATTTTCGTATTTTTTCGATACAACCGGTTTTGTCACTTTCATTTTGCTGGTTTATCTTGTAGGTTTCGTTGAAGAGATACTTATCTTCATCAGATACGGTGCGGTCGATCCCGATACCTTATCCATTTTTGTGTTGATGAAGGAGAAAAAGCACAAACAGGCTTGATCGGACTCTAAACGATTATGTTGATGGAAAAAGGCGTCTATGCGCTTTTTTTGTATTATGGGTTTTATTTTGGTGTTATAATATAGAGCTGAAGAGGTGATAGGATGATTGATAGAACGAAACTATTTACAATTAATCATGTTCCAGGGTATAAGATGAAAGCTTTGGGATATGTAAAAGGTTCGATTGTCCAGACGAAACATATCGGTAAGGATGTCGGTGCTACCTTCAAGACACTGTTCGGTGGTGAAATCAAAGGGTATTCCGATATGATGCGCGAGGCAAGGGCCATCGCCACAGAACGGATGCTCAAGGATGCCGATGCGCTCGAGGCGGATGCGGTGGTAGGTTTCAGGTTGCAGACCTCCTCGGTGATGGGTAAGGCTGCTGAGATCATTGCCTATGGGACTGCGGTCAAATTGATTGGGGAGGATGTTTAATCATGGGAAATGTGCCACCGGTATCACGGGCATGTACCCTTGTCGGGTTGATTTTTGAAGGCCTTGGTCTTATCGGTCTATTTATCGCAGGGTTTTTCTTGCTTAATCCACCCCAGGTTCTAATCAATGCTATTTTGGAGGAGAACCTGCCAGATAACCAGCAATCGCTGCTATTTTTTCTTTTCGATTTGATGGGCATTACCAGTGTAGTCCTCGGGTTTATCGTCATGGTTGTTTTCGTCATTAACCTTTATTTGTTTTCAGGGCTCCTTAAAGGGAAATTCACGGAAGAGAAAATGAAACAGATCGCGCTTTATCAGGCAATCTGGGGTGGCATCAATCTCGTGTTCAATCAGTTGACTGGAGTATTATATCTGGTAAGCGGCATCGTAGCCTTGAACCAGAATGATAAAGAGCAGACCAGGGAGGGATTGTAATGCCGGAAACGATTGGGATGCTTTTCTTACTTGCCATGCCGCTGATTGTGCTTGATTTTGGCATGCGTATTTACGCGATTGTCGATATGCACAAACCTGAAAGGAAACTCAAGCATTTGAATAAAACGGTATGGATCATTCTTGTGGCGCTTTTTTCCTTCGCTTGGGTTGTTTATCTTTTGATTGGTCGTGGTCATGATGTTATTGAAGATTGAAGGTCTAACGAAGTTTTATGGTGATTTCAAGGCACTTGATAATTTGAATATGAACGTTGAAGCCAATCAGATATATGGTTTCATCGGTCGTAACGGTGCTGGAAAAACGACGACGTTGCATTTGATCATGCGGTTTTTATCTCATGAGGCGGGATCGATTCAATTCAACGGTGAACCGGTTGAAAATGGTGATGTGGCTTTCAAGAAGGACATCGCTTTTGTGCCGGATGTGCCGGCATTTCCGGATTATCTGACCGGAGAGGCGGTGTTGAGACTGACCGCCGATTTCATTGGCCTCAAGGCCGATGTGGCCACAGCAGAGATTCGAAAGGTGATTAAGCGAGTCGGGATTGAATATCCAAGGAAAAAGGTCGGGAGTTATTCTCGCGGGATGAAACAACGCCTTTCCTTGGGATGCGCATTGTTGAAGAAACCGAAACTTCTGTTGATGGATGAGCCCACCAGTGCTCTTGATCCTGTGGGAAGAAAAGATCTGTTGCAATTGATAAAAACGTTGAAAAACGAGACAACCGTTCTTTATTCGACGCATATCCTCAATGACGCGCAACAGGTATGCGATACCATCGGCTTGATTGAAGCGGGAAAGCTTTTGCTCGAAGGAAGAGTCTCGGATATCCTTTCACCAAGAGAAAGCAGTATCTACGTAATAGAAAGTTCGAGGCTGTCCGCGTTGAAAACGGTGCTGGATAACTCGAAACTGATCGACTCGGTGGATATATCCAAAACACAGCTGGAAATCCACCTGCATGAAAACGCGAAACAGACTGATTTTTTCGATTTGCTTTCAAAAGCCGCTGTTGAAATCGAAAGTGTCAAACGAAAGTCCCAAAGTCTCGAGGAAGTTTTCGTGGAGGTGCTCAAGCATGCGTAAAAACCTGCACGCGCTTTTGAAGTATGATTTTTATTATTTCATCAAGACACCGCGTATTCTCATCCTTTTGGTAGTGGCATTTTTACTCAGTGGCATATCGGCTCTGACAGGTCGTTATTTCAATGAACTCATCAACTTTGCACTCAAGTCGGAAGGGATGCCGCCGGTCGAATTCGATCCGCCGACGATTCATACCGCCTATGAACAGTTCTTTTCTCAGTATAACCAGATATTCGTACTGATTGTCATATTCATCGCGGTCTTGTTTTTCGCGTTTGATATGAGTAAAAGACATTACCCTTTGATATTCAGTCACGATGTGCCACGCTGGTTGTATCTGGTTTCAAAGCTTCTGGTTGTCAAACTGGTTGTTTTTGTGGCTTTGGCTGTCGGTGGCCTTGTTTTCATGTTCTATGGCTTCATCCTGTTCGAGGAAATCCATGTTCTGCGGTTTATCGGAGCCTTGATGATATATTATGTGTATCTTGCTTTCCTGATGATTGTTGGGGCTTTGTGTGTGTATGCGACGAAAAGCCAGTTCACTTCCATCATCATTGTCCTTGCTGTTTATTTCGCATTTTCTTTGCTTTCCATGGTCCAAGCAGGCGTGTTCGCCTATATGCCCGGACACTTGCTCAATCAGGGTTTCATGTTGCTAGAGGGTACGGTAAGGCGCGGTGAGCTTCTTATCACGTTGCTTGTGACGCTGGGCTTGTCATTTGTTCTTGGATGGCTTACGGCAGTCCTCTTTGAAAAGAAAGCTTTGCTATAACATGAAAAAAAGTGAGACCAGTCTCACTTTTCGTTTCTCAAGGCTGAAAACAGCATTTCTGCGGTTTTGTAGTTGGTAGCAAGGGGAATCTGGTAGACATCACTCAGTCTGAACAATGCCGAGACATCGGGTTCATGGGGCTGGGCTGTGAGCGGGTCTCTGAAGAAAATGATCATGTCTATTTTTCCCTGGGCGATCCGCGCCCCCATTTCCTGATCACCGCCAAGCGGTCCGGATTTGAACAACCGTACTTTCAGATNGGTGTTTTCCATGATTTTCGTGCCGGTGGTGCCTGTGGCGACGAGAGCATGTGTTTTCAACACGGATTCATAGGCTTTGGCAAAAGCGATCATTTCTTCTTTTTTCTTGTCGTGNGCAATGAGTGCGATGTTCATAGGTTCACCTCTCACTTGGCTTTCTTACTTACTTATTATACATGAAGTGAAGTATTTTTCGGCTGAATTTATGGTATAATTGTTTTCGAGGTGAATGGGATGTACGAGAGAAAATACAACATTGAGCGCTTTGATGCGGATAAACAAGGCCGTTTGAAACCATCGGTATTGTTGAATTATTTGAATGATATTATGGAAAGAAACGCGAACAGTTACGGTGCCTCGGCTTCGTTTTATCTTAAGCGTGATCTCGCTTGGGTGCTTGTGGAGTATCAACTGGAGATAAAACAGTGGCCCAAAGCGGGTGAATCCGTATTGGTAGGAACACTACCATATTCCTTCAAACGGATGGTCGGATTTCGAATATATACCGTGACTGATTTAGCGGGAAANACCTTGATAAAGGGTAAGGGGAAGTTCATGCTCATCAATATCAAGACCAAGAAATTCGTGCGGCCGTCTCAGGAACTGCTGTCGATGTTCACCGATGCGAAAACCGAACCAGATGCTTTAGTGTTCGACCGGTGGCCAAACACAGAACGTCTTTTGATCCATACGGACCATCGCCGGGTTTCCCATGATCACATCGATGTGAACAACCATGTGAACAATGCCTGCTATGCCACTTTCGCCTATCAGGCTTTACCGGATACTGTGGCTAAAACAATGGATGTTAACAGGGTTTTTCTTAAATACAAACAGGAAACCTTCTATCAGGATTTTCTTGATATAAAGGTTTTCAAGCTGGATATCGGCTATCATGTCGATATCGTTAAGGATGACGGGGTTGTTGCTGAGGTTTTGTTTCAAACCAAAAAATAAGACGTGTCCACACGTCTTTTTTAANCGAGGAATCNAGATAATAACCGGTTGATTTTCTCGTAGTTGATGAACCGTGATTCCCGTAGAAGTTCTTTGCCTTTTGAATATATCAGAATTGTAGGAACACTGAAAATGACATGCTCGCCGCGGAATTGTTCCATCTCATCCGCATAGATTTCATAGGTGTCAATCTTATGCATGAAAGGAATGTTCGCTTCCAAACGTGGTGCGATGTTCTTGCAAACGCCACAGGTTCTTGTCTTGGCTATGATGAGACAAATGTCTTTGTTGATGATGGCATCTAGGTGCTCATGGTTGGTGATGGTGGTCATGGCCAAATCCTCACTCTTACATTGATGGAAACATTATAGCGCTAAAATAGTTTGCAGACAATCAAAATGCTTGGTACATGTGTGTGTTTTGTAAGACTTATACGTTATAATGTGAGTATAAAGATTTAGGAGGCTCTACCATGATTTTAAATGTTGAGAACATGACTTGCGATCACTGCAAGATGACTGTTGAGAAGGCACTTACCAATGCCGGGTTTACCAATGTCGCTGTGGATTTAGGCAAAGGGACGGTTGCTGTTGATGGCGACGATGTCGCTGCTGCAACGAAAATCATCGAAGATAGCGGCTATAAAGTCAAGAAATAACCTCTTGGGGAATTGCTGATTGCAATTCCCTTTTGTTGGTTTAAATTTGTATTTAAACGTGTTGATTTCTATTGGTTGTTTTGCTATAATGTATTAGCGCTAAAAAAGGCGCATGCTTTAACTGGAGGGGTAGCGAAGTGGCTAAACGCGGCAGACTGTAAATCTGCTCCCTCAGGGTTCGGCGGTTCAAATCCGTCCCCCTCCACCAGCTAGGGGTGTGGTGTCAACGGTAGCACAGCGGTCTCCAAAACCGTTAGTACGGGTTCGAATCCTGTCACCCCTGCCAACTATAAATACAAGGAAGCCCGTGCGGGCTTCTTTTTTGTTTAAATGTAAGCAGGCATAAGATTACTTCTCGATTATTTCATGGTATTTCAAGTGTATCTTTTGTGACGTTAGAGCGCTGTAAACGCTTTTATTTTCAGGTGAAATATGCTATCATATAGCCGATGTTAAAAGGAGGCAACGAGATGATTAGAATTGATGGCAATAATCTGACTTTGAAACGGTTCATCACGGTCGCAAGACACGGAGAAACTGTTGAAATAGATAAAAAAGCAGAGCAAAACGTTAAGATCTCACGTAGGACAGTCACATCAATGATAGAAGATAAAAGAGTTGTTTACGGCATCAATACCGGTTTCGGGAAATTGAGTGACGAGCGCATCAAAGACGAAGATTTATCCACGCTTCAGCGGAACTTGCTGATGAGTCATGCTTGCGGTACCGGCGATGTGTTGCCGATTGAGTTTGTCCGCGGGATGATTTTATTGCGTGTCAACGCTTTAATTAAAGGTTATAGCGGCATTCGTCTTGAGGTTGTGAAGAAACTTGTCGCTTTTCTGAATGCAAATGTGACACCGGTCGTCTATGCGCAAGGGTCCTTGGGTGCCAGCGGGGATTTGGTACCGTTGGCGCATATGGCTTTGCCGTTGATTGACGAGGGTGAAGTCTGGTATAAAGGGAAGCGCTACTGTGCTAATGAGGGTTTGGCTCTAGCCGGTATCGAACCGATTGATAAGCTGGAGGCCAAAGAGGGGCTTGCACTGATCAATGGAACCCAAGCGATGGTGAGTATCGGTGCTTTTACGCTTTATGATGCCTATCAGGCCTTGATGGATGCCTCGCTCAGTTCCGCGATGAGTTTTGAAGCGCTTAAAGGCATCATCGATGTTTTCGATCCGAGGATTCACGCTGCACGTCCGCATAAAGGCCAACAGAAGATCGCGGCTTTGATGTTGTCGCTTCTTGAAAACAGCCGAAATGTGTCGCATCAGGGTGATGATCACGTTCAGGATGCCTATTCGCTACGGTGTATTCCCCAGGTGCACGGTGCTAGTCTCGATGCATTCGAATATGTGAAAGAGAAACTGGAAATCGAGATGAACGCGGCCACGGATAATCCGCTTGTATTTTCAAAGGAGAACGAAGCGCTCAGTGCCGGGAATTTCCATGGTCAGCCGATCGCTATCGCGATGGATTTTCTCGCCATTGCGATCAGTGAGCTCGCCAGCATCGCTGAAAGGCGTTTGGAACGGTTGGTCAATAAGGATCTCAACGATCGCTTTCCCCCGTTTTTGGCCAAGGATAAGGGTAGAAACTCCGGATTTATGATAGTTCAGTATGTTGCGGCGAGTCTGGTCAGTGAAAACAAGGTCCTGGCGCATCCGGCTAGTGTGGACTCGATCCCTTCCAGCGGCAATAAGGAAGACCATGTTTCTATGGGCACCATCGGGGCCCGTAAAGCCCATGCGATTCTAAAACACACACGAAAAGTCATCGCACTGGAGATGTTCTGTGCGGCACAGGCACTTGATTTCGAAGGCTTGAACAAAACAGGACCGAAGGTACGCAACCTTTATGAAATGATTCGTTCAAAAGTACCATTTATTGAAGAGGATACGATGATGCAACCTTATATGGACCGGATTGAAAAACTTCTGATCGACAAAACGATCAACGATGAAGAATTGGAGGCGATGTTATGGAACGACATGTTGGTCTAGATGATATCTTCAAGAGCTTACCACCCAAGAAAACGTTCGATCCCGCAATCAGAAGAGCCCCGAAACGTACGTTCAGTCTAACGAAAGATGAAACGGAACTCGCCTTGAAAAACGCGTTACGGTATATCCCGGTCAAATGGCATGAAACCTTGATGCCCGAGTTCATGGATGAACTGATGACCATGGGAAGAATCTACGGGTATCGCTTTAGGCCGGACAGCCCAATAAAGGGATTTCCCATTGATACCTATAAAGGGAAGACCATTGAGGGTAAAGCGATCCAAGTGATGATCGACAACAACCTCGATTTCGATGTGGCGCTTTATCCTTACGAGCTTGTCACCTATGGGGAAAGTGGTCAGGTTTTTCAAAACTGGATGCAGTACCAGCTCGTCAAACGTTACCTGGAAATTCTTGAAGACGACGAAACCCTTCACTTGCTGAGTGGGCATCCGCTTGGTATCTTCAAATCGTTTACGCATGCACCGAGGGTGATGCTCACCAACGGATTGATGATCGGCATGTATGATGATGCAGAAAGTTTCAACCGGGCACAAGCGCTCGGTGTTGCCAACTATGGTCAGATGACCGCAGGCGGGTTCATGTATATCGGTCCCCAGGGAATTGTGCATGGGACGTATTCGACCCTTCTGAATGCCGGCCGGTTGAAACTCGGCTTGGGTGAAAAAGAGGATTTGAGCGGTAAAATCTTCGTTTCGAGCGGTCTTGGCGGTATGAGCGGTGCCCAGGGCAAAGCGACGAAAATCGCCGGCGGCATCGGTTTGATCGCCGAGGTCGATGCTTCAAGAATCAAGACACGGCTTGAGCAAGGCTGGATCGATGAAGTTTATGATGCGCCGGATAAGGCTTTTGAACGGGCACTCGTAGCCCAAGAAGAAGGTGAAGCCATCGCTATTGCCTATCAGGGCAATGTGGTGACACTTCTGGAATATGCTGTCGATAAGGGTATCTTCATCGATTTGCTTAGTGATCAGACATCGTGTCATAATGTCTATGACGGCGGCTATACACCAAATTCACTTTCGTTTTCAGAACGCACCCGTTTGCTTAAAACGGATAAGCAGCGTTTTATCAAAGCGGTGAATGCCGGTTTGAGAGTGCATTATGATTGCATCAAGAAGTTAACTGAAAACGGGACATACTTCTTTGACTACGGCAATAGTTTCATGAAGGCCGTCTACGATGCGGGTGTCAGTGAAATCTGCAAAAACGGTAAGAACGATCTGGATGGGTTTGTCTATCCGAGTTACGTGGAAGATATTATGGGACCGGTGCTTTTTGATTATGGTTACGGTCCTTTCCGCTGGGTCTGTCTGTCCGGATCGGCAGAAGATTTGCAACAGACCGATAAAGCAGCGATGAGTGTGATCGACCCGGATCGTCGTTTCCAGGACCGGGATAACTACGAGTGGATCAGGAATGCCGAAAACAACCGTCTGGTGGTCGGTACACAAGCGCGTATCCTATACCAGGACGCTTGGGGAAGACGGGACATCGCACTCAGATTCAACGCCATGGTACGTGAAGGGAAGATCGGCCCCGTGATGCTCGGGCGTGACCACCACGATACGGGCGGTACGGATTCACCATTCCGTGAAACCGCCAACATCAAGGATGGCTCCAATGTGATGAGCGAAATGGCGAACCACATCTATGCCGGCAACGCGGCCAGAGGCATGAGTCTGATTGCCTTGCATAATGGTGGGGGTGTCGGTGTTTCTAAGGCCATCAACGGCGGTTACGGACTGGTTTTGGATGGCTCTAAACGTGTCGATGAAATCATTAGACGTGCGGTGATGTTCGATGTGATGGGCGGCGTCGCACGACGTGCCTGGGCACAAAACGAACATGCCGATGCGACATGTAGAGTTTTCAATGAGACACCCGATGGCATGGTGACACTTGCCAATGCCGGTGATGAGGCTAAAATAAAGGCATTGGTTGATGAAAAATACAAAGATGGAGGGTATTGATATGAAACCGATTGTACAATGTGTACCGAATTTCTCCGAGGGAAGAGACACGGAAAAAATCGAAGCGATCGTTGCACCGCTGAAGGACCAAGCGGGATTCAAGCTGGTAAGTTATGAACCCGATAAGGACTACAACCGTACGGTTGTGACGCTCATCGGCGATCCCGAGGCGATGAAAGAGCCTTTATACCTGTTTACAAAAAACGTTCGCGATATGATCGACATGGAAGAACAATCCGGGGAACACCCGCGGATGGGTGCTTTGGATGTCTTGCCGTTCATTCCGATTGCCGACATCGATATGGATGCGTGTGTGAACATCGCGCATGAAGTAGGAAAAACAATTGCCGAAAGGCTTGATATTCCGGTATATATGTATGGTGAGGCCCATGTAAAAAAAGGTAGAAAAAGTCTACCCAAGATTCGCAAAGGTGAATTCGAGGGTATGAAGGAGAAAATCAAGGAACCCGAATGGCATCCGGATTACGGTAAACCGGCCATACATCCAAAGGCCGGTGTCAGCGGGGTGGGCGCACGGCTACCTTTGATTGCCTATAACATCGATCTAGCGACCGATGACATCGAAATCGCCAAAAAGATCGCACGGGCGATTCGGGGGTCTTCCGGTGGTTTCAAGCACATTCAGGCCGGTCCTGTTTTTCTCAAGGAACGCAATCATGTCCAGGTTACCATGAATATCCTCAACTATAAGCAAAATCCGATCTACCGGATTCTGGAAACGGTTAAAATGGAAGCCAGACGGTTTCATGTCGAGGTGACCGGTAGTGAAATCGTCGGTCTGGTGCCGCTAGATACGGTAAAACGTTCGCTTAAGTATTACGCAGATGTCAGAGGGGATACCTTGCCTGAGCTTGATTTGGAGACTGTGGTGCAACGCGCGAATGCGGACTTGTTGTTCCGGGATTTCGCTGTTGAAAAAATCATCGAGGCGCATACGGAATGAACAAGATAGCCGATAGTATTGTAATCAACATCGGGTCTTTGGTGACGCCAAGACCCCATGTAGGTCTGGTCCGTGGTAAGAAGATGGATGACATTCTTGAACTGAATGATGCCTTTGTGGCCATGAGGAACGGAATCATCCTCGCGGTCGGTACCGGTGATTACACGATTCACCAAGGCGCTGATACGAAACTGATCGACGCCGGTGGACGTCTGGTCGGACCGGGACTTGTGGATTCACACACGCATCTTGTCCACTACGGCTCAAGGGAACACGAGTTCGAAAAGAAACTTCGCGGCGTACCCTATTTGAAGATCCTCGAAGCGGGCGGCGGCATTCTGAGTAGTGTGAAAATGACACAGGATGCCTCGGAACGTCAACTATACCGTCAATCACGCCATAGTCTGGATATCATGCTCAAACATGGTGTGACGACAGTTGAAGGTAAAAGCGGCTACGGTCTTTTTGCGGAAAGCGAACTGAAACAGTTGCGTGTACAGAAAAAATTGAATGAAACCCATCCGGTTGACATTGTCTCTACATATCTGGGGGCGCATGCCTTACCGGTTGAATATAGGGATAGACGCCAGAAATTCTTGGATCACGTTGTTGAAACGATGGAAACGGTCAAGAAAGAAGATTTAGCTGCGTTCGTGGATATCTTCTGTGAGAAAGGTGTCTTTACGGTGGAAGAAAGCCGGTTTGTCCTCGAGTCAGCGAAGAAACTTGGTTTCGGGCTTAAGATTCATGCGGATGAGATCGAGGCACTCGGTGGTGTCGAGCTGGCTTGTGAACTCGGCGCAGCAAGCGCTGATCACCTGATGGTAATCACCGATTCGGGCATCGAAGCACTCAAAAAGCATGATACTGTGGCAAACATACTGCCATCGACATCATTCAATTTAAACAGCGACTATGCTCCTGCTCGCAAAATGATCGAGGCAGATCTGGCGGTGGCGGTATCTTCGGATTACAATCCGGGCAGTTCACCGAGTGAGAACTTTCTTTTCACGTTGAACATCGCGGCCATACATCTGAAGATGTCTCCGGCGGAAATTTTGAACGCAGCTACCATCAATGCGGCGCACGCTTTGAAAAAAGGCACACAAATCGGTGCGATCGCTACAGGTTATGACGCCGATCTGGTGATATATGATGCAAAAAACTGGCCATATGTCCTTTATCATTTTGCGATCAACCATGTCAAGGACGTCATAAAAAAAGGCCGTTTGGTCGTTGAAAACCAAACTATCATAGAAGAGGTGTGAATATGAAACTGATTGATTATACCGTACATGAATTCGTTAAGGAACTGGATAGTGCTTCACCTGCGCCCGGTGGCGGTTCAGCCAGTGCGTTAGCCAGCGCGATGGGTATGGCGCTTTCGCGGATGGTCGGACATTTGACGATTCCGAAAAAGAAGTTCAAAGCCTTGGATGATTCCGTTCAGGATACTTTCATCGAGGTTCATGAGGTTTTGAGGGATTTCGAACGGCGCACACTTGAACTGATCGATGCGGATACAGCGGCCTTCAATGAAATCATGAAGGCATTCAAGATGCCAAAGGATTCAGATGAAGCCAAGAAAAGACGGAAAGACGCGATTGAGACAGCGACCTACAAAGCCACGGAAGTGCCGCTTGAAATCGCCGAGGTTGCTTTCAAGGTACTCAAGAAAATGCATATCATCCTCAAACATGGCAACAAGAACGCCATCAGTGATATCGGGGTCAGTGTTTTATTGCTGCATGCAGGACTTGAAGGGGCCATCCTCAATGTGAAAATCAACCTGCCCGGCATCAGCGATCAAGCGTATGTTTCAGAAATAAAAGAAAGAATTACCGTTTTACATGAAGAAGGAAAAGCGATTAAATCCGATATTTTAAGTCAAGTACATGGCGCGATCGAATAAACATGAGGGGATGCCCTTTGGCATTCCCTTTTTGGAGGGTACAGCATGAAACGATATGCTTATGTGACATTTATCATCCGCAATGATTCATTTTTACCGGGTGCGCTTGTTTTCGCTTATGGTTTAAGAAAACAGAAAACCAAGCATGATTTGGTAGCGATGGTCTCCGAGCACGTTTCACACGATGCCGTGGCCACGTTGAAAACTCTGTTTGATGCAGTGGTGGTCATGGATGAGATTTATGTCAAACATGAAGCGCGACAGGAAAGACAGGACCGACCGTTTCTTTTCAGCCGTTTCCACGGTCTGAGACTCGGTTCAGACGGCGATTTGAACTTGCAGTATGATAAAGTCCTGATTTGTGATGCGGATGTATTGCCATTAAGGCATTATGATACGTTGTTTGATCTGCCGGCACCTGCTGGCATCATCAACGAGAAAAAATCCTATTGTGTTGATGATGATGCCGGTCAATATGTCGTACCGAAGAGCGTCAAAGAAGATGGAACGTGGAAATGGCATCGCGTGTATCAGGCCTATCCATTTGGAAGTTTGATTCCAAAGGAAATCACCGACCGGGTCAAGACGGATCCGGACAATATGGGTATGAATGCCTCCCTTTATCTTTTCGAACCTTCCATGCGTCTATTTGAATCGATCCTTGAAGATCTGCATGATGAAACCATGCGGAATCTGATTGGACGTTTTCCCTGGCCTGAAATGCAGTACATGACTTTGAAGATGAGTGGGAAATGGCATAATATGGACCTTCGTTTTTCTTCGTTCAATGGCTATCCCATGATAGATGTCCTCTATGGTATTCATTTTGCGGGTTTGAAACCGTGGCAGAAGAACCATCGCTCCATCAAGCATTTCGCCAGGTTTGAAGACTACCGACTCTGGTATGCGGTATTCATGCGGATGATGCAAGACTATCCGCAGTTGGAAAGCAACCAAAAACTGAAGCGTCTAGTGCGTTTCATCCAGCGGTTGCATGAAGATGAAATTTACAGGTTTACAAGGACGGATATCGCATCGGTAAGGGCTTTGTTCGAATAAAGCACACGTCGAATTTTATTGACACACAAAGGGTATTTTGTTATGCTTATTTTACATAAGGAGTGATGGCCGTGAGAAGACGAGAACGGGTAACGGAAATTGTACTGAATAGCGCATCTCACGGAATCGGTGTGGTATTTTCGATTTTTGCACTGATTTTTTTGTTGGTGCATTCGGAGGATTCGCGTGAAACGTTCGGCATTGTCGTTTTCGGCGTGTCATTGATCTTGCTTTATTTATCCAGTACTTTGTATCATGCGTTTCCTAAAAGCATGTCGAAGGTTTCGATGTTGTTCAAGCGTTTCGACCACAGTGCGATCTATCTGTTGATCGCCGGGACCTATACACCCTATATCTGGCTGCTCGTCCCGACCACGAGAGGCTATATGCTCCTTATGGTCCTATGGTTGATTGCCATCATCGGCATCGTACTGAGCTCGACAATGATTAGACGTTTCAAGGCGTATCATCTGATCATGTATGTCGTCATGGGTTGGAGTATCGTCTTTATCTGGACGGATGTTGCCGCTGTGATTCCTGATATCACGATGACGTTGCTTTTCGCGGGTGGTATCGCCTATACGGGTGGCCTTGTATTCTATGCGATGACCAACGTTCCCTTCGCCCATATGATCTGGCATTTCTTCGTTCTTTCAGGCTCGGTTCTACATTTTCTATCCATTTATCACATCTTATAGGAGGCTTTTATGAGTAAGATTGGCATCGTCATCGATAGCACTGTCTATCTGAGTGCAGCACAGATTGAAAAACATGATCTGGAAGTTGTATCGCTCAATGTCCTTGAAGGTGAAACCGTTTATCTTGAAACGGATTTGACACCACAGTTCGTTTTTGATGGCCAGGATAAAGGCAAGCGATTCACAACATCGCAACCCTCACCCGCCGCTTTTAAGGAAGCTTTTGAAAAGAAATTCGCCCAAGGGTATGAACACATTGTCTGCCTTGTGTTGTCCAAAGGCATCAGCGGCACTTATCAAAGTGCTTTGTTGGGCCGGGATTCACTTGATGATCCTAAAAACGTCCATGTCCTCGATACAGAAAACGCCGGTTTCGGTAACGAACTGCTGGCGCTTAAACTCATCGAGCTCGTTTCCGCGGAAAAACCAATCAAAACAGTCATTGACACCATGGAAAAAACCATCGATAATGCTGGTCTGTTTTTTACGGTCGAGAATTTGTTCTCTTTGCAAAAAGGTGGTCGATTGTCCCGGACACAGGCATTTTTGGGCACGGTTCTTCGGGTGAAACCGATCATTCGTCTCAATGATGGGAAATTACAGTTGGTGCATAAGGAACGGACCATGAAGAGTCTGAATAGATACATCATCAAAAAGATACAAGAGGACATCGGTGATAAGAAACATCTGGTGGTACGGTTTGTCCACCAGAAGAGTAAAGAGAGTGTCGATGCCTTAATCGAGCTTATCAATGATGTGTTTGACAATGTCGAATATACTGTCACCGATTATATCGGACCGGTGTTTTCCATTCATATCGGCCGCAAAGGCTTTGGCATTGCCTGGTATGCCCTTGATTAAAGATGATATTAAAACAAGATGGAATGTTATCCATCTTGTTTTTTTATCTAGTCTTCTTCGGGGATTGGGAAGTCTGCGTATTTTCTGTGGAAATAGTCGGTTTCGAGAATATAGAGATTCAATTGATAATAATGGATGTATTCGTTATAGTGCTTATGGACATCCCGTTCAGTGAATCGGTCGTTTCTGAGGGTGACTTTCAGGTTTTGGCCGGCTTCGATGATGTAATCCTTGGTCATGATGCTCGAATCCTGGAAACGTACAACGTTGTAGTCATCGGCGAAATAGTCGCGACCCATCATATATTCGTAGTCTAGATCGAGGTTGAACAGATTGCCGATGGTAGGCATGATGTCGATGCTTGAGAAGATGTTTTCATGTGTGGTGCCTTCCAGATCGGGGTGATAGATCATCATAGGAACATTATGGATGTTGAGACGGCTTTCATCTATGTTTTTTTCAGGTACCGCATCATGGATCGTGTCTCTTTCAAGACCGTAGGGGTAGTGGTCACTTACGATGATGACAACAGTATCATCGGCCTGGTCGTACGCCTCGAGTTTATCCAGGAGGACACCAAGAGCCATATCGAACTCGTAGTAAGCGGCGTGATAATACATCAGGGATTCCGGGATGGGTTCACGTGCTTCGGCTTCGAAGATTTCTTCGATAATCGGCAGGTTTCTTTCGGCGATTTCATGCGAACTGTCATAAGGCAGATGACCGGTTACGCTCAGGTAATAACCGAAAAACCGTTCGTTTTCAAGGAGGTCATCAATCGTGTTTTCTACCATTTCCTTATCGCTGAGCCATGGTGGGCGTTGCTGATCCAACTCGTATAGTTCGTGGGAAATTTCCAATAAACCCATATCATAGGCATCCTGGAACGCATCGAACATCAATGTCTCTAGATAGAACTGTGTTCTGGGGTAATAGAAATCCGAGTAGTTATGGTAGGAGAAGGTATCATAGTCTAAATCGTTAAATCCCTTTGGTATGGTGTTCATGAAACGATTTTGGCCGAATGTGGTCATGCTGAGGGTTGTTCTGCTTGTCGGGAAGAAACCGGTATGCATCATGAATTCGGTGTCGGCTGTATTTCGGGAATAAAGCGGCGCGTAGTAGTTTTCAAAGACCATGGAACTTTCTTGCATTTCCATCAAGTTCGGCATCAACGAGGGGTCCATGCTCATGAAATCAAGGGATTCAGCTGTAATCATGATGAGATTCTTGTCTTCGAAGATACCGGTCATGTCGTTTGATTCATGTTCGCGCCGTTCGAAATAGCGCTCGACCCATGCATCGATTTCCTCATTGACCTCCATGAAGTCATTGGCCACACGATAATCCACGCGGGCATAGGTGAATAGTCCGAAGCGATTAATGGTAAGTTCAGGCGAGAAGTTCGTTTCATATAGATCCTGTGCGGTATATTGATAGACGGTATCTTCTTCGTCGATATCGCCAAAAGGTGCGGTACTGATCGATTGTACTGTTAAAAATCCCAGGGACCACGCGAAAACCAGTGGTATTGCGGCTAGATAATAGTTTTTATAACGCGTCGCGAAGATATCGAAAGTAGAGTCTTTGAATTTTCGGTGCCATTTCAGTAAGGCGATCACGCAGATGAAAGGTAAATAGTAACTAAGGTGCCAAAGGGAAAAGTGTATGAAGAGATGATCGATGAACGGAAGACCCCTTCCGGCATCGGCGGCGACTGCGAATGTATAGAAATTGCCCAAAGCTTCATAGTAGACGTTTTGAGAGAAATAGAAGGTAACGAGCAAGGCGAAGGATACACCCAGTAGTATTTTGAACATTCTGGGTTTGAACAAGCGCAACCCGAAGACAATGAAGGCCGAATAAGTAAGACTGAATGCGACCACGTGCAAATAGGTCCAGTCGATCGGAACGCCCAAGGCGAGGATCCTGAACACGGTTTCGAGATAAAGAATGCTGATGAAAACGAAGGCAAAAAGGAGTATAGTGTTTTTATTAGGCAGTAGCTTCATGGGTTGCACCTCCTTATATTTATTTGTTGTCTATCATGGTAAAACAGGTGTAACTAAATGTAAAGTTATGTGGACGATATTCATAATTATCGCTTGACATACAACAGGTAATTGCATACAATGTTAATAGTCTTTAAAGATAAGATAATATGGCGACTGTGGCGAAGTGGTTAACGCACTGGATTGTGGCTCCAGCACTCGAGGGTTCAATTCCCTTCAGTCGCCCCAAATACTGGGCTATAGCCAAGAGGTTAAGGCATCGGACTTTGACTCCGACATCGAAGGTTCGAATCCTTCTAGCCCAGCCATTTTTGCGGGTGTGGCGGAACTGGCAGACGCGCTAGACTTAGGATCTAGTTCTTCGGAGTGCAGGTTCGATTCCTGTCACCCGCACCAACATATCAGTAAGGAACACAATCTCAGGGTTGTGTTTTTATTATGCGGTGAATGCCTGATATTGTCAATAACCAATCATGAAGAGTAATATTACAGAAATATCTCAATAAAGCTTTTTATGATAGTTTATCTTCACTTGGAGAAACCCTTGGAGTTCGAAGATGATCTGGTAGAGTACCGCACGGGTCTCAAAGGCTTCTCTGGTTTCTGGCAAAGCCTTTTTTCGGTAAGTGACGAGCAATGTTTGTAAGTTGATCCCCTGGTAGGTAGCGCGGTTCGCTTTACCGATATCGTGTGTCAGGGCTATGATGTAATTGCCGATGGCTTTGGCGTAAGGGTGTTTTTGCTTGAGATTTTCACATAGTTCCACGATGCGTTCAAGTCGGTTGATCTGGATTCGACGCATCTTCAGATACTCGGTCGCATCACGACTCTTATCGAAAAGGATGTCTTTTTCAATCATTTCAGCTTGTAATATAATTGTTTCGAGTTCCTCGGATAGTATCTGATGCTTCTCGTGTAGGGTTTTATGGTTGATTTCATGTAATAGGAACTGCCCGATCAATGTCAAGGCATTGCGCACGTTTCGATCGATGGCATGGTTGTATCTCGCGAGGGCTTTTTTCGTGTTCAAGGGGTATAGCATGTTCAATGTGATTGCGATAAGCAAGGCAATAAGCATTAGCACCAGAGCATTTATGAGAACTGACCAGGAAAAAGAACCATGGTTGAGTAGGTGTGTGACGAGAACCAGACTGGGCACAATGCCCGGATGAATGCCGAAAAGAAAGCTCAAAGCGATGAACACGAACGTGAAGAGAAAGTAAGTGCTGAAGTCATAACCGAGAACATGAAAGAACACAGTGGATAGACTTAAGGCGAGCAGTGTACAAAGAAGACGCTTTCCAGCGAGCATGACTGAATCCGTTCGGGTCAGCTGGATGGATAGAATGGCCAAAATACCTGCGGTCAAAGGGGCATCCAGATTGAATCCCCATGCGATTCCGGTTGCGATGATGCTGGCCAAGGTCATTTTTATTGTTGTATGGATGTATCGGTGCATCGTATCCCCACTTTCCGGTCTCAAGGACCGAACAAAATATATTTGTAATACAATTTATTTGGTGCTATCATGTATGTGGTTACAATCATTATAACAAGAGGCGATGAAAGTGGATATACTTGCTCAACAATTTATTTTTCTTGCAGTGGACGGGGGCGGATATGAGCTCGTGATGCTTTTGGCGATTATGATCCTGACAGGAATGTACATGGGGCGTGTCGCTGAGAAGTTCCGGATTCCCAATGTTACCGGATACATGGCCTTGGGCATCGTTTTTGGCTTGCTGCTTATTTTCCTTGGTCGTGAATATCTTGTGGATATCTTTATGACAATCACGATGTTCTGTCTTGGCTTTATTGCTTTTTCCATCGGTTTAGAGCTGGACTTCGGTAAACTACGCCGAAGACGTAATGAAGTGATTATCGTGACACTCATACAAGCGACGGCGGCCTTCTTATTCACAGCACTCGGTCTATTCTTGTTTCGACTGGATCTACATATCGCCTTAGTGCTAGGTGCGATTGCCATTGCGACTGAACCCGGTCCGATTCTGCACATGACGAAACGGTATAAGACACGTGGTGAACTTACCGATACTCTGGTGCCGTTGCATGGTGTCGAAGATGCTTTTGCCATCGTTGTTTTCGGTTTGGTTCTAGCCTACGCCGTCGGTGTCGATCAGGGTGTGGGCATGTCTTTTTCCGATATCATCTTCGGACCTGTTTTCGAGTTGCTGTTTTCGGTTCTGATCGGTGTGGTGATCGGGTATGTCTTCAGCTTGTTCATCTACCGCTTGGATTACCATGACGCCGATAAGGATCTGGTCGTGTTCGTCACGACCGTCGTCGCTATTCTGGCATCGATTTCCCTGGCGAACCAGGGGTTTTATTTGGGTGGGATCCATGTGCATCTGTCTCCGATTCTCCTGCCTATGGTTGTCGGGATCACTTTTGCGAATCTCTCATCACGATTGGCCAAGCATGAGACCGAACATATGTTGGACCTGTTTTCCCCACCTGTCATCATCGCTTTTTTCACAATTGTCGGTGCGGAAATGGTTTTTTTAATCTATCTTGAATCGGGAACGGTACCAGGGGTCATGCTTTTAGCTTTGGCGTTCGTTTACATCATCTCCCGGATTATCGGAAAACTTTTCGGAACATATATCGGTGGTGTTATCGGCAAATCGACGAAGAATGTCCAAAAATATCTCGGTTTTTGTTTGCTGCCACAAGCACAAGCGGCGATGGCCCTTGCCTTATATGCGCGTGCACAGCTATCCAACCCTCTTCATGGAAACCTGATCGTGCTTATCACAATCATCGGTACACTTGTCTATGAGCTTCTTGGCCCGTTCGGTCTTCGACACTCCTTCATCCGTTGCGACGAAGTTGATGAACATGGAGCTTGTATCATCAAACAGAGAAAAATCTAGGGATATCGCATTCATAAATAGGGGATTCCTTATTATATTAGGACAACATATTTTATCTACAGGAGGCTGAAATGAAGAAAATAAAGCTGCTAACCGACAGTACGTGTGATCTTTCGGAAGAACTACTGAAGCAAAACGATATCGGGGTTATACCGCTTTATGTGAATCTAGGGGAAGAATCCTTCCAAGACGGTGTGGATCTTTCCACTGACCAGATGTATGACCTGGTTGAAAAACATGATGTCGTTCCTAAAACCGCTGCCGCCTCTCCGGGTGATTTCGAGACGATATTCAGACACTATTTAAAAAAGGAATGTCAAATCATCTATCTTGGCATCGGTTCGAAGTTTTCCGCCACGTTTCAAAATGCCTTGATTGCGAAGAACATGCTCAACAGTGATGATATCCATCTGATCGATTCGCATAATCTATCCAGCGGTTCGGGGCTGCTGCTTTTGAAAGCATCCAGATATATCAAGGATGGTGATGGCATTGAAACCGTGGTTGAAAAAGTTACGTCATTGGTACCGAAAGTACGCAGCCAGTTCATCATCGATACGCTTGATTATCTTCATAAAGGCGGCAGATTAAAAGCCATCAGCGCCTTGGTGGGAACGATGTTGCGGGTTAAACCTATCATCCGCGTGATTGATGGCGAAATGGCCATCGGTAAAAAACCGCGCGGAAAACTTAAAAACGGTATTAAGATCATGTTCAGTGACATGTTAAAGGATAAAGCGCAGCTTGATGGTGATTTTGTGATGATTACACATTCACAGTCACATGAGAACGCGGGATATATCAAAACGTTGCTGCAGGCGAATCTACCGGAAATAAAGAACATTCATGAGACAGAAGCCGGTTGTGTGATCTCATCACATTGCGGTCCTAAAACCATCGGCATTCTCTACCTTATCGAAGAGAACTAAAGAAAACCGACACGGAAAATTCCGTGTCGGTTCTATTTATGATTCGAGTTTTTTCAAGGCATTCTGGATAGCATCGATCGTGTCCAATCGTTCCCAGGGAAGATCGAGGTCGTCGCGTCCAAAATGACCGTAGGCAGCCGTCTGTTTGAATATCGGCGCTTTTAGACCCAAGTTCTTGATGATGGAGGCGGGTCTGAGGTCGTATACCTGATCGATGACTTCAATGATCGTGTCTTCGGGGACTTTGTTGGTTCCGAAGGTTTCCACATTGATGCTGGTGGGGTGTGAGATGCCGATGGCGTATGAAAGTTGGATCTCGATTTTATCGGCCAAGCCGGCGGCGACAATGTTCTTTGCGACGTGACGTGCCGCGTAAGCACCACTTCTGTCTACCTTTGAGGCATCTTTACCACTGAAAGCGCCACCGCCATGGCGGGCATTGCCACCGTAGGTGTCGACAATGATCTTTCTACCGGTCAAACCGGCATCGCCGTGGGGGCCGCCGATGACGAACTTGCCGGTCGGATTGATGTAGTAGATGGTTTGATCGTCCAGAAGTTCTTTTGGCAACACTTTGAAGATGACATGTTTTTTGATATCGGCATGCAAGGTGCTTTGTTTGATGTTGGGCGCGTGCTGACTGGAGACAACGACACTATCGATGCGTTTCGGACGGTTGTTTTCGTCGAATTCGATGGTAATCTGTGTTTTGCCGTCAGGTCTCAGATATGGCAACGTTCCGTTTTTTCTTACTTCCGATAGACGTCTTGCCAGCTGTTGCGCATAAAGATGTGTCACCGGCATGTAGGCTGGTGTTTCATTGGTTGCGTATCCGAACATGATGCCTTGGTCCCCGGCACCGATTTCATCAGGGTTGTCTTTTTTTCTTACCCCTTGCTCAATATCAGGAGATTGGGGATCGATTGAAACGATAACGCCCATGGTTTCGGCGTCAAAGCCATATTTACCCCGATCATATCCGATATCTTTAACGGTCTTGCGGACGATTTTTTGTATATCGACGTAAGTAGTCGTGTTGATTTCACCCATGACTAGGATCAATCCTGTGGTGACAGCCGTTTCACAAGCGACATGTGCATCGGGATCATCGGTTAGGATCGCATCCAATATGGCATCGGAGATCTGGTCGCATATTTTATCGGGATGGCCTTCGGTGACCGATTCCGACGTCATCATTTTTCTAGCTAAGTTCATGCTTACACCTTCTTTGAAGTTCATTGTGAATATCATAGCTTTTTTGTGGTTAAAATACAACCCTTTAAAGATCGGCAAGTACGGCTTCGGCGTGACCCTCGGGTTTTACGTTCAGGTATTTTTTGACGATGTTGCCTGCTTCATCGAGGACGAACGTCGAACGCATGATGCCCATGAAGGTCTTGCCGTACATTTTCTTTTCCTTGAGGACGTCGAATGCTTTTACAAGCAATTCGTCTTTGTCCGAAAGCAGCAAGATATCAAGACCGGCTTCTTCGCAAAATTTTTGATGGCTTTTGATCGAATCCTTGGAAACCCCGATGATGACGGCGTTTTTCTTTTCGAATTCGTCTTTCAGATTGGTGAACTGTCTACCTTCTATGGTGCAGCCGCTGGTCGAGTCTTTCGGATAGAAGTAAAGCACGACTTTCTTGCCTTTATAGTCTCTGAGTTTGTGTGTCTGCTGGTCGGAACCGTCAAGTGTGATATCGAGATAATGCATGGTATCCTTTCCCTTCTTCTTCTTTTTTGGTACGGGGTCATAGCCGCCTTTGCTGAAAGGGTTGCACCGGAGAATCCGCCATATGCTTAAAAGACCTGCATAAAAAAAGTTGCGGGTTTGATACGCCTCCTTGGCATACTGAGAACAGGTCGGCTTGTAACGGCAACTCGGCGTTTTGTGTTTGGAGATGTCCTGGTATTTCTCGATGAGCTTGATGACGAGCTTTTTCACGGGCTTCACCTCGTACATGCTAATGATATCAAAGTGTTCGTTTCTAAGCAATATATTTACTTGCAGCTTGCTGATAATCGTGGACAAACAGGGGACTTTTTGATAGAATACACTATGGTGATATGATGGAAAAAAAGGCGACTATTGAACGATTTTACGATTATCTTGATCGGTGCGCGATGCGTTTTTACACATACGATAAAACCCCGTATCTGAATGGCCTGAGCATGGCCATCTCTTATTTGCTTGATGATGCGTTTGAGAAAGATGTCGATGCAGAAGTGCTTGTCGATCTTGAATCCTTTAAACAGGACATCACCGGAATCGACTTCGAGAAAGAAACGATTCGCAAGGCGATTCAGCTTTCTTTGTTGAAGGGGTTCAAAGACCTAAATATCACCAATTCGATGCTGACGCCGGATTCCATCGGTATGTTTATCGGCTATCTGATGAAAAAACTGTTTGGTTCGACGGATGATCTTTCAGTCTACGATCCGCTTGTCGGTACCGGGAATTTACTGGCGACCATCAACAATCATTATCACGAAGGTCTACGCTATATTGGTACGGATGTCGACCCGTTGCTTTGCAGTCTGGCGAGAAACGTGCTGGATGCCCTTGAAATCAATGCGCAGATATATCATCAGGACAACCGGGATTTCGCAGGTGGCCCTTTTGATGTGGTCGTCACGGATTTTCCAGTTGAGAAAAAGGACCGGAAACACGCCTATTTCCCGTATGAAGTCATTTTGAAGCATAAGGACAATCTCAAGGATTACGGCTTTTTCATCGCTTTGATTGAAAATGATTTCTTTGATCAAAAAGAGGCCGGAAACTTCAAAAAGACCCTGCAAGAATCGATGCATTTGTTCGGACTGATCAAACTGGATGAGGGTTTGTTCAAGGCACACCCTAAAAGTATCTTGATACTCCAGAAAAAAGGTCATGAACAGGAGAAAATCGATACGTTCTTATTGGCGGATTTACCGCCATTCACTGACAAGGAGCGCTTCAACGGCGCCCTTGAAAAAATAGAAGATTGGTTTAACGATAGAAAGGTTGATTAATATGATTATTATGGCTGTTAATGCTGGAAGTTCCAGTTTGAAGTACCAACTCCTCAAGATGCCTGAAGAAAACGTCATCGCCAGTGGCGTGGTTGAACGTATCGGTTTGCCGAATGCTGTTTCAACGATTAAATTCAACGGCGATAAGAAACAAAAAACGCTTGAGATCAAAAATCATACGGCTGCGGTTGAGACCGTACTCCAGATTTTGGTCGATTTCGGGATTGTGACGTCTTTTGATGACATTGCCGGCGTGGGGCATCGTGTGGTCCATGGGGGCGAAAAATTCAGCGATTCGGTCTTGATTGACGAAGAGGTCATCAAAGCGATTGAGGAAGTCAGCGATCTGGCACCACTTCACAACCCGGCGAATCTGACGGGGATCAAGGCTTTTCAAGAAGCTCTGCCTAACAAACCGATGATCGCGGTTTTCGACACAGCCTTCCATCAGACCATGGAAGAGGATGCCTACATGTATTCCACACCGTATGACTGGTATGAGAAATACGGGGTCCGGAAGTACGGTTTCCATGGCACTTCCCATAAATATGTCTCCCAAAGGGTTGCTAGAATTCTTGATAAGGATGTCAAGGACTTAAAGACGATCGTGCTTCATATCGGTAATGGCGCGAGTATCTGTGCCGTCGATGGTGGTATCAGTGTCGATACTTCGATGGGTTTTACACCGCTGGCGGGTATTTCCATGGGCACAAGAAGCGGTGATATCGATCCTGCGATTATCGAGTTCATTTCCACCAAGGAAAATAAGACCATACAGGAAGTCATGAACGACTTGAATAAAGGCTCCGGCTATCTTGGTGTTTCCCGGGTGTCCTCCGATTCCCGTGATTTGTGGGATGCGGCTTATAAAGGCGATGAAAAAGCTTTGTTGGCTATCAAAAAGCAATCGAAGATGGTTGCTGATTACATCGGTGCCTACTACATTCGCATGGGTGGTGTCGATGCGATTGCCTTTACAGCCGGTGTAGGGGAAAATGCACCGAACACACGCGAACTGATTGTCGATCATTTGAAGGCGCTTGGTGCGAAACTCGATCCTGAGGCGAACAAAGTACGCGGTCAGGACAAGATCATCTCATCGGATGATTCAAAAGTTAAACTGCTTGTTGTCGCAACCGACGAAGAAGTCATGATTGCCAGAGATACCTTGCGTCTGATGCAGGAAAAATAATTGAAATAAAGAAAAAGTCCCTTTATCACGTACCATGAGATTGAGGAGGTATGATGATGAAAAAGGTCTTTTTCTTTTTGTTTGTTTTGTTGAATTTTCTGCCGATGATAGCGGCAAGTGATGACGGGTTGTATGTCGAACGGATTCACATTGACGGTGAATCACGATTGGAAATCGGCTTGCACGACACGTGGTCGTTTGTTCGCGGTGGAGAAGGTGTGCGCTATGACATCAATGGATACGGCCGCCGCGGCGATCACTATGTTTTCTATGGCTCGGTCTTGTCTGAAAAAGCCGGCGAAAGGGTATATGACGGTTATGTCTTGATTGTGGACACTTCCGGCGTCATTGTCCTTGAGGAACAGCTTGATCTGGGTTTCCATGAAGAAGTGGTACGACTCTTTTCGATTGATGGGCGTTTCGTAGCGCAGTGCCGTCAGACGGATGATGCGACACATGCGATGGTGTATACCGAACATTTTCTGATTTATGAAGATGACACGTTGCTGACAACCACCAGCATCGAGGGACGGGTACTTCGGGCTGAGCAACAGGGATCGATGCTTTTTATATCCACTGAACGGAACGGTCCGTTTGAGTTCATGCTTGATATCGATGGGAAAACCCATCATGAAGCGGTTTATGGTGTTGATGATTCTGCGGTTTATCTTGAAGAGGTAACACTATACCTCTTAAAAACCGTCTACATCAACGGCATACGCTATCAAAGCGGCGCACACCAGATCAACTATCCGGGTCATTACATACTTGAAGGTTCAGATGATGAGCTGACTTTCACAGTAGAGCCTGTCATTCACGGTATCGAAGATGACCGTGTGACATATGAAGAAGTTTTGATTGAAGTTTCTTCCGGACACGTGTTTTTGAATCACCAGCCCATGTTGAGCGGTAAACCGGTAAGTAAACCTGGATACTACATCTTGACGATTCAAGGTGTCAACGGATATGAAAAGACACTTGATTTCACCATTGAAGCCCTTATTGAAGGGATAGATGACAACGCTTTTTATAGTTACGCCCCGACGTTGATTTTCAGTGGTGATGGCTACTTGAACAACCAACGCATCGCCAGCGGCTATCAAGTCGACGAGAATGGCGAGCATACTTTTAAGATCAGTGGTGAGAACGGATATGAGATTGAGAAGACCTTCACAGTATTCGAGGATGAAACCGATGGACTGTCGAAATTTGTGACATTGGAGATAGGCCTGGTGGTTTCGGCTCTTTTCATCGGCGGTATGGCTTTACTAGGAATTCTCAAGAAACGCCAATAACTTATGCTGAGGCATAAGTTATTTTTTTCGATAGTATGTTATAATTCATGTAGGTGAGGTGGTAGTGTGCAACCGAAACTTTTTGGAGAATCCACGTATAGTTTCCAAGGTTCCAACTTGACGCTTTCGTCGATGGTCTCCCATGCGAAACGTCAAGATTTTTCGTATCTGGTGCTCACCGATACCACCATGCATGCAGCATACAAGTTTTATCAGAGCTGCAGTCAGAATGGCTTGAAACCTGTAATCGGACTTCAGATCATGCTTGAACCGGCTTTCACGTCGACGCCACTTCACGTTGTCGGCTACGCCCGAAACAGGTCTGGCTATGAACAACTGTTGCAATTGGCATCGGTTTCCGCTGTTTATGGCGAAATCAAGTTAAAAACCTTGAAGAAACATCAGAAAAACGTAAGTTTTGTTGTTGATGCAGCGAGCGGTGAATTTAAGACCCTTGTCGAAAACGAAAACATATCGGCACAGAAAACGGCGCTTGAATCGCTTCAAGGCTGTGTGGAAACACTATATCTCGGATACGACGTTTTCGAGAAATACAGTCATCTGAAGATTGATAAGATTCCTTTCACAAAGGCTTGTTACCATGAAACGGACGATTTGAAGGTCTATAAGGTTTTAGAGGAAATCATGCAAAAGACCAAACGTGACCTCACCGGGTTCACAGCTTTCTGCGAACCTGATCATCATACCAACGAAGAAGCGATGAAGAAAATTAAAGCTTTTCTTGATGTACACGCACTATCGATTGATTTCGCCCAGGCGAAATTACCCGCTTATCCGACACCGAAAGGTGTCTCGAGTGAACGCTATTTGAGGGCTTTGAGTGTAAAAGGACTGGGAAAACGCTTGGATAAGCGGAAAGTTAACAATAACGAATACCGAAGTAGACTTGAAAAAGAACTGAAAATCATCAACGAACTCGGATATGACGACTATTTTCTCATTATCTGGGACGTCATTAAATATGCGCGGTCGAAAAACATATTGGTCGGACCGGGGCGTGGCAGCGCACCCGGCAGCCTGGTGGCATATGCGCTCGGCATCACAAGCATCGACCCACTGGCGCACGGATTGCTTTTCGAGCGCTTTTTGAATGCTGCAAGACAAACGATGCCTGATATTGATATCGATTTCCCCGATCATTCCCGGGATGAGGTCGTTCGTTACACCCGTGATCGCTTCGGTGAACAATATGTGGCTTTGATTTGTACATTCGGCACCTTTTTATCCAAAAGCGCCTTAAGAGATAGTGCAAGGGTTTTAAACATCGATAAGAAGTACGTCGAAGAGATGATTCGAAAAATATCTCAGTATGCGCAAGGGTTTTGAGCATCGACAAAAAGTATGTCGACGAGATGATTCGAAAAATATCTCAGTATGATACGATTGCCGAGATGTTGAAACAAGACGCGGATGTACAAAACCGCATGCGCAGCCATGACGCATTGAAAGAATGGCTTTTCATCGCCAGTCGGATCGAGTCCTTGCCCCGACATGTTTCGACGCATGCGGCCGGTCTGATTCTCAGTGAGCAGCCCCTTATCCGTTATACTGCGATTCAACCGGGATTGAACACCTTGTATCAGACGCAATACGAACAAGCGGATCTTGAAGCGATGGGTCTTTTGAAGATGGATTTTCTCGGACTGAGGAATCTATCGATGATCGAGGCTGTTCTGGCACTTATAGAGCACGATTCCGGTAAGACTCTGGATGTTCATCACCTGCCATTGGATGATAAACATACCTTTAAGATGCTGCGGCAAAAGAGTACCACCGGTATCTTCCAGCTGGAATCAGCTGGAATGAGAAAACTGATCAAGGATATGCAGATAAAGGATTTCAACGATATCCAGATTGTGCTTGCACTCTACCGGCCCGGCCCGATGGAAAGCATTCCCCGGTTCTTAAACCGTAGATTCAATAAAGAGAAAATCAAACCAATCGCCAAAGAAGTCGACGAGATTCTTGCACCGACACAAGGCATCTTGCTTTATCAGGAACAAATCATGGCGATTGCTGTTGCTTTTGCTGGATATTCTTTTAACGAGGCCGATATTCTTAGACGCGCCGTCAGCAAGAAAGACGCCGAAAGTCTGGAACTCGAACGTAAGAATTTCGTAAAGAACGCCTTGAATCAAGGAAAACCGGAAAAACTAGCCCATGAAATATATGACTATATTGTCAAGTTCGCCAACTACGGTTTCAATAAATCCCACTCGGTGGCTTACGGACTCATCGCTTACTGGATGGCTTACCTGAAAGCGAATTATCCGGCTCAGTTTATTGCTGTTTTGATGCAAAATGCGCTTAATAATGCCGATCTGATGCGTCATTACATACAGGAGATGCACGAGTACGGCCTGAGGTTAGGAAAACCCTCGATTCATAAGAGCGGTTTACAGTTTCATAAGGAGAAAGACGTACTTCATTATCCGCTACTGGGGATAAAAAACCTGGGAAAAAGCTCAATAAAGGCTTTTATGGAAATAAGAAGTTCAAGTAAGTACACCTCTTTTTCTACATTTGTCAAGGCAACGAGAACAATTTTCAATCGAAGACATCTGGAGTTTTTGATCTATGCCGGCGCCTGCGACGATTTCAAACTTAATAAAAAAACGATGATTGAAAACCTCTCGCCACTGCTCAATTTTCTTGAATACGACGAATCACTCGACCTGGGTGACTTTGTTTACACCGAATATCCGGAATATGATCCACAAACGTTAAAGAAAATGGAAAGTGACGCTATCGGCTTCAACATCGATTATGATGACTTCAAACCTTTTGAACCGTTGGTCGCGGAACGAGGGTATCTTTGGCCTACATCCCTCGAACAGGCACCAACTCGCAAAACAATCACCATCATCGGGAAATTGACGAACATCAAGGTCATTGAAACAAAAACGAAAAAAGCGATGGCTTTTGTGCAGATTTCAGACCGAATCACCGATCTGGATGCCGTTTGTTTTCCTGATACGTACGAAAAATTCGGTTCCAAACTGGAAAAAGGTCTTGTGCTGCTTTTTAACGGTATGGTGAGGATGAAAGATGACAGAAGACAGTTTATACTCGATAAAGTAAGCGAAATAGACGTTTAATCTTCAAACATAGTTTGTTATAATTTATAAGGTAGGTGATGACATGAAAAAAATCGCAGTACTCACATCCGGAGGCGATGCGCCTGGTATGAATGCGGCTCTTCGGGCCGTTGTCAGAAGCGGGTTGCATTATGGCATGGAGACTTATGGCGTTCGCGACGGGTTCAAAGGTTTGGTGGAAGATGATATCTTTTTGATGACCCGAACACATGTGACCAGGATCATCAACCGAGGTGGTACGATTCTCGGCAGTGCACGCTATCCTGAATTCAAAAATAAGGCCACACAAGAAAAAGCGGCTGAGAATCTAAAAAGGCGCGACATTGAAGGCATAGTCATCATTGGTGGCGACGGTTCGTTTCGGGGTGCGCTTGCTTTGAGTGAACAAGGCATCATGACCATGGGTCTTCCGGCCACAATCGATAACGACATCGCCGCTACGGATTACTCTATCGGTTTTTTCACGGCACTGGATACGGCGGTTTCCTCCATCGACAAGTTACGTGATACTTCCTTTTCACATCAACGCTGCAGCGTGGTGGAGGTCATGGGAAGATATTGTGGTGATTTAGCGCTTTATGCCGGCATTGCCGTGGGAAGCGAGTTCATCATCACGCCTGAAACCGGCTTTGATAAGGCGTTGACCATCAAGGAAGTAAAAGCATCTTTCGACCGGAAGAAACGTCATGCGATCGTTGTTCTCACAGAGAAGATGACAGATGTCTTCACGCTTGCCAAAGATATCGAAGAAGCGACAGGGCACGAAACACGCGCTACTGTACTTGGCCATGTGCAACGCGGGGGCACGCCACAAGCATTTGATCGCGTTTTAGCTACAGAAATGGCTGAAAGAGCCGTTGAATTGCTTAAAAATCGTGAAAACAACCAAATCGTCGGTCTTGAAGGTAAGGAAATCGTCCACCGTGAAATGGCTTCAGCTTTAGCCATGAAAAAGCACATGCCGTCTAAACGATACGGATTGGTCGGACAGCTAAGAAACTAAGGAGGCAACCATGATACCATTCAACCAAACGAAAATCGTCTGTACCATCGGTCCAGCGACCGAGACAAAGGAAATGATGCGAAAATTGATCATGGCCGGCATGGATGTTATGCGGCTAAACTTTTCGCATTCAAACTATGCGGAGCACAAAGAGCGTCTGGATACCATGATGGCTCTCAATGAAGAACTGGGAACCAATGTGGCCAGCATGTTGGATACCAAAGGTCCTGAAATCAGAACCCACTGCTTTAATGGTGGCAAGGCCGACATTGTCGTCGGCAGTGAAGTCACCATTCATATGGAAGAAATTCTCGGTGACGCATCGAAATTCAGCGTGACCTACCCCGATTTATATAAGGATGTAAAAGTCGGCGGCATCATCGTTGTGGACGACGGCTATCTTAGTTTGAAGATCACCGATGTCGATGAAAAGAACAGACTTGTTAAGACCGTAGCGTTCAATTCCCATTCCATCAAGGATAGACGTGGGATCAATGTACCGGGTGTTGAACTTAATTTGGCGTTCCTCTCCGAAAAGGACAAAGAAGATCTCAAGTGGGGTTGTGAGAACGGCATTGATTTTATCGCGGCGAGTTTCGTCAGAAGAAAAGAAGATGTGCTTCAGGTGAAAGAGATACTGGAACAGTACTGCGACCGTAACATACAGATTATTGTGAAGATTGAAAACCAGGAGGGCGTCAACAATATCGATGATATCATCGATGTGGCAGACGGCGTCATGATTGCGCGTGGTGATTTGGGTGTTGAAGTGCAACCCGAAGAAGTCCCGGTGATTCAAAAGGATATCATCGCCAGATGTCACGAACGTGGAAAAATCACCATTACCGCCACTCAAATGCTCGAAAGCATGCAAGAAAACCCGAAACCAACCCGTGCTGAAGTGAGTGATGTGGCCAACGCCATTTTGGATGGTGCCGATGCCATCATGCTCTCTGGTGAAAGCGCAATCGGTAAATACCCGCTTGAATCCGTGAACGTGATGCGCAATATCGCCAAACGCATGGAACGGGAACTCAATCGCGTCGATTTGATCGAACGCGCCAACAAGTTTTCCAGAAAAGATATTCCATCCAATATCGCCATGAGTGCTGCACGTGCCGTCTTGCAGGGTCAAGCCGACATCGTCATCGCACCGACCGTCAGTGGCACCACCGCAAGACTGTTATCCAAAAACCGGCCGGATACGATGATTCTCGCGCTGGTTCCGACTGCAGAAAAAGCTCGTAGTCTAGCATTGAATCATTCAATCAACGCCATTCGGTTCGAACTTGGCAAAGACACCGAGTCACTCATCACCCGAAGCATCGAATATGTGAAAAAAGAGAAGTTGGCTTCTCCGGGTTCCAGAGTCATCATCACCGGTGGGTTCCCCCTCGGAACAACCACCAACTCATTGCGTATTATGGACATATGATCCATAAAGATCGACAAAATAAAATTGTCGATCTTTTTTTCTTTACAGACTATACAATGTATGCTACTATACATAATATAATACTGAGGTGATCGGATGCGTGTACAACTGAAAAAAGGTGTTCTCGAGCTTTGCGTGTTGAGTATTTTGAATGATCAGGACACATATGGATACAATATCTATCAAATTGTGAACAAGATTATGGGTATTTCAGAAAGTACGATCTATCCTATTTTACGTAAATTGGTAACCTCGGGATACGTCAATACCTATCTGAAACCCTCATCCAGTGGCCCTGCCAGAAAATACTTTACTCTAACCGATGTGGGGAAGGCCCACTGTGTTACGTTAAAGCATGATTGGCTCGCTTTTAGAAAACAAGTTGAAAAAATTATCGGGAGTGATGTTACATGAAAAAGGCTTTTTTGAAAGATCTGGAACGTTATTTGTCACCACTAGAGGAAAACGAACGCAAAGAAATTCTTGAATTTTATGAGGAAAGATTTCAGACTTCAATGCTCTATGAAGGCAAAACGGAACAGGAAATCATCGATGAGTTGGAGAATCCTCGTGATATCGCTCGCAATATTTTAAATGAGTACGGGTATCGACCCGTACAAAATAAAGGAAATGCGGTTGAAATGAGTGAGCAGCCGGAGCAGTTCAACTTCGTGAAGATTTTCTTGATTTTGTTATTTGATCTGCTTATTGTTACGTGGCTCGTTCCTACGCTTTTCGGCATCATGGTTTCATTGGCCGGTAGTTTGGGAGCTTTCTTGACTACATTACAGTTTTCTACCGAGTTTGGTGCTTTAAGCATTTTTTACGGCATGTTAGTCATCGGCATCGCTTTTTTATGGTTGTTGTTGGTTCTATGGTTTTACGATATTTTCATCGGTTTCATCGTCTGGCTCGTTCGCTGGCACATGCAAGTGTTCCACATACGGGATCAAAAACAGGTCATCCGTTTTTTGAACCGGTTCAAGGTTTCCCGTTTGATGCGAAAACAACCCACCCTGAATCGCGTTAAGAATCGTCTTAAATCATTGAGCGCGGTAATGGTGATCATCGGTGGCATCGGGACGTTGTGGCTCGCGGGTAGTCTTTTCATAGGACATGACCATTCCTTGGAAGCTTATTCCTATTCGATCGAGACAACGGATGATGGACCCTGGTCTATCTCTGCGCAGATGGATCTTGGCAACATTATTGTCCGTTATCATGATGAAGATACCGTTTGGGTTGAAGGTGAATTGACAGATCGGGTTGAGACGACAATTGACATCGATGAAACAAACCGGACGATAACAATCACGAATGCATTCTCGTTTCCTGGGTTTACCTTTAATCTCTTCGGCAGTCTGTGGAACGATCAGGGAGAACTTACGGTGTATCTCCCACGTGATACTGTTCTAGAGAATGTAGAGATTGAATCCACCAATTCCGCACTTGATTTCAACGGTATTACGATTGAATCCTTTACCGTCCAAACGACCAACGGCTCGATTACGCTTCAGGAAGTTACGTTTAATCAACCGGCCAGCGCGCAAACGACCAACGGAAGCTATAACGTTCGCGCAGTACATGCTGAAAGCTTGAGTCTGACAACAACGAATGGCCGCATCACCATCCGCGATTCGGTCATATCGGATCTTGATGTGAAAACAACGAATGGGAAGATCGATGTGAATGGACTGAATGAAGATGCTCAGGACGGACTTCTGGTAAACGCAAGGAGCACGAATGGCAAAATAGAATTTCAAAATGTCTATGCACTTGAGGCCTACTTGAAAACAACCAACGGCGACATCGATTATGATAACGACGACCGCAGTTTCTATCTCGATCATGTCGAAGGAACCACGACGAATGGTTCGGTTAGAATTCTAGTACCTCGAAATTAACCGGCATTCCGCTTTACAGTGATAAGAAGACCGTGATATAATCAACCCGACCGAATGTTCGGTCGGGTTTTTTATAACGTTGGGATGTGGAAATATGAAGCAACTAATACAGTTTTCAGTGGACAAGGCCATTACGGTTTTCATGGTGGTTATAGCGGTTGTCATCTTCGGGGTGGTTTCCTTTAACCGTTTGACAACGGACCTGATTCCGGATATCAATTTGCCGTACGCGGTTGTGGTGACGGCTTATCCCGGTGCGACACCGGATGAGGTTGAAAGCGAAGTTACCGCACCACTCGAGAACATTTTACAGACGACGACGAATATTCTTGAAGTCACTTCTGTTTCTCAGGAAAGCCTCAGCATGGTCATTTTGGAGTTTTCATCGGGTACCAATATGGACAGTGCTGTTGTAGAGATGCGTGAGAACCTCAATTTCATTCTGGACGATTTCCCTGATCGGGTCAGCAATCCGAACATCATTCGTCTGAATCCGGACATGTTGCCGGTGATGAATTTCAGTGTGACACATGAAGAGATGGATTTGGCACAGTTGACCGAATGGATCAACGATGTGATGTCACCGCGTCTGGAACGCGTTGAGGGGGTGGCAGCGGTCGATGTCACCGGTGGTTACACCACCGAGATCAGAGTAACAATGGATCAGGATGCGCTTGATGATTATAATGCTCAGATTGCAGCACAGGAAAAGAACTTGAAAGATTATCTGGAGGCCGCGACCGGAGAAAGACCTGATTTTGAGATGCCGCGCATCGACAAGCAGATGATTAGCGGTATTTTGCAGGCGCAAAACTTTGCCTTCCCCGGCGGTTTCATCGAATGGGACGGTTCGGATTATCTTGTGCGTGTGGGGGATGATTTGAATAGTCTGACAGAAATCGAAGGGTTGACAGTGTTCCAGTTCGACAGTCCGGTTCCGAACATTCAGTTTCCGACCGTACGGATGGTTGATGTCACTTCAGTAGAAATGGTGAATGCTGAGGAACGTCAATATTCCAAGGTAAACGGTAATGAGGCCATTTCCATCTCGATTCAAAAAGGAAGCGAATTCGCGACGACCGATGTGGCCGCCGGTGTCAACGCGGCGCTTTTGGAACTTCAAACAGAAGATGAGAACTTGAATGTAACGGTACTGTTCGATCAAGGAGAATATATCAACATAGCCACAGGATCGGTTGTGAATAATCTCATCATCGGTGGGGTATTGGCCATCGTTGTTCTATTTGTCTTCCTGCGCAGTGTTCGCATCACGTTTGTGATTGGTGTGGCGATTCCCATCAGTTTGATGTTTGCGATTGTCTTAATCTATTTATCCGGTATTACCCTGAATATAGTTTCGCTTGGCGGTCTTGCGCTTGGTATCGGGATGCTGGTTGATAATTCCATTGTGGTCATCGAGAACATCTACCGTATGAAGAGTGAGGGTAAGTCAAGTAAGGAAGCGGCTGTTCGTGGCACCTATCAGGTCGGGGGGGCCATCATTGCCTCTACCTTGACTACAATCGGTGTGTTCTTACCGATTATGTTCATCGAAGATTTTATTCGTGAGATTTTCTATCAGTTGGCTTTGACAATCTCGTTTTCCTTGTTGGCTTCCCTGTTAATCGCCTTGACCTTCGTGCCGACGGTTGCAAACCGGATCATGCGTGAAGACGAGGGCCTTGAGAAGAAGAATGTCTTCTTTGAGTCCGTGAAAAATCTCTATGAGAAGATTCTCAGGACAATCTTCAAGTTCAGACTGGGCGCATTGCTTGTTGTCCTCGGGTTGTTCGTGCTTTCGTTTTTCGCCGCAACATCCAGAGGGTTCGAATTTTTCCCGGATTCCGATGAAGGAACCTTGCGGGCGACTTTAAGCTATTCCGAGGGGGAACGGTTGGATTTCGCGGCATTGACGGATACGTTGGACGATATTAACGAAGCATTGTTGGCGTTTGATGCGGTAGAAACCGTTGGTATTACCTATGGTAGTTCCGGTATGGGCATGGGAATGTTCGGCGGTGACGATATCAATCTCAGCATTGTACTCAAAGAAGATAGACGGCAATCCACCGTGGCTGTCGGCGATGATATTCAGACATTCCTGGAAGATAACTATCCGATGTTCGATGTCGCTGTCCAGGGAACGGAAATGGATACATCCACCATTATCGGCGAAGGAGTGCAGATTCGATTGCGGGGTCAAGATCTGGAAGCTCTAAGATATGAAGCCGCACGGTTGTCCCAAGAACTCGAAACCATAGACGGCCTGCGTGATATCGACGATGGGCTGGGAAACCAGCGTGAAGAGATCAAAATCACAGTCGATAAGGACGAAGCCATTCAATACGGTTTGACTGTCGGGGGTGTGTTGATGGAGATGTCTGAATTCCTCGCGACACCTGAACAGGTTACGACAGTTAGAATGAATAATCAAAACTACCATCTGTATGTCTATGAAGAGGGCCAAACCCGAAGACAGACGATCGCGACCCTTGATGAGCTGAAGTCATATGTGATTGCGACGGATCTACTGACAGGGGAGCCTGTGTTGCTCGAGGATGTGGCAACCGTCGAGCTTCAACCCGGTTTTTCAAGCATCAACCGGTTCAATGGTGTCAGAAGCGTTACGATCAGTGCGGGTATCGCCAGTGATTACAATGCCTCAATCGTAGCAAGTGATGTGGAGACATTGATGGAAACGCATACGTTGCCGGAAGGTTTTGATTACAGGATTCTCGGTGAAAACGAAGAGATCATGGCCACAATCGATACCTTGATTCTCGTTGGTGCACTCGGAATCACCATTGTCTATATGATTATGGCTTCCCAGTTTCAATCTCTGACTTACCCGTTCATCATCATGATGACCATTCCGATGGCTTTTACAGGTGGGTTTGGCATCTTGTATCTCTTCGGTCTTCCGGTAAGTATTGTCGCGTTGATCGGATTGATCATTTTAAGCGGGGTGGTCGTCAACAACGGCATTGTTCTGGTGGATTATATCAACCAGTTGCGGCAAAGAGGGTACCGCTATATGGATGCCATCGTTACAGCGGGACGCACCCGTCTGCGTCCGATCTTCATGACGGCCTTGACGACGATACTGGCTCTAAGCGGAATGGCAATCGGTCTTGGTCAAGGCGATGAGATGATGCAGCCGATGGCGATTACCGCGATTGGTGGGTTGTTTTATGCCACCTTCCTTACAATATTCATTGTTCCGATCATGTATGATGTGATGACGCGTTATGGTCGCTACATCTTCGGTATTCTGATTGCGCTCGTCGGACTTGTTGTTGCCATTCTTTACGGGCTTGAATCCCGCTATTTCATGATGAGTGTGGGGTTGATTACCATTTTTGTCAGTCTAGGGATCATGCTTCTTTCACCCAAGAACCCGGTGGTTTTGGAGACTGTAGATGAAGGTGATGTGCATGAATCCTAAAAAAACGATGATATTGAAGACAGTGCTTAAATTCCTCAGTCAAAACGAGATAGATAAACCGCTTACCATCAGCAACATCGCCCAGGAACTGGATATCGGCAAAAGTACCATCTATGAATATTTCAACAGTAAAGAAGAGATGCTTCTCAGTGCGATGAATCTGCTTAACCAGATGATTCTCGATAGTCTGATCAAGCCCGAGGACCTAACCTTGTCTTTTGAAAAGGCATTGAAGAAACATTTGGACAGACTTTATGAGCATGCGAAAAAGCATGAAATGCTTCAGGAATACGTCAACCATCCCGATATCGGTAAGCTTCCCAGAGAAGCAAAAAAACACATGATGGAAACCATGCACGAAACGGTGCACGCCTTGACGAAATTTCTAAGGGATATCCTTGATATCGGCGTATCCGAAGGAATTATCAAAGCCGTGGGACCCATGAGAAGAGCCGTTGTGGAATCCTTGATTTTCGGGGGGATGTTTCTTAGCACCGATCCCTTTAGACACATCGAGGCGGATGCTCTGATTGCCGAGACCTACCAGGCTGTGTTGACCTTACATAGATAAAAAAAACAGAAGACCATCGCGCGATGGTCTTCTTATTGCGACAGGTCACCTGAATTCAAAATGAACAGGTTCGCTTTTTGGTTTTGATAGTGTGCAACCAGATAACCCTCTTGATACTCTGTAATGATACTATGCTTGTAAAGGGTGTTCAACGAGAGTTCTGTCTTGAAATTTATGGTTTCGAATATCTTTTGTTTCAAACGTCTGTCCTCTATACGATCGAAATAGGTTTTCGGTTTCACTTTCGCTCTTTTCAGATATGTATATTTGAAGGGGTCTGTTTGCCTTTCCTCCAGGTGGTATCTGGTTTGTAGGTGGGACGTCAAAAAGGCGTATAAGGTTTCCAGTTGATAGCCCTTGAGAGGATGGTTTTTGACGTAATCCTGGTAGAGGCATTCGAAAAAGGTGAAGTAGTCATCGCTCAATGTCCTTATGATATTGAAAAAAGTATCCCCGAAGTAGTTTTTATTGTGAAACAGATTCAACACGGTTTCGACTTTTTTAATGCGTTCAATGTCGCGTTCGGATAACACATTGTTTTTTTTGATTTCATAGGGTGCCGTCTTCTCGTATTCATAGTCATGTAGATCGGCTTGGTTACGTATTTTTGTCCCACGCAGCATCTTTAAAAACCCGAGCTGCAGTTCCTTGGCTCCAAGGGCATAGATTTCAT
>SL_3KL_010_SEDDRAFT_10000225_pt1 | contig 42023 bp, 32 predicted proteins | sample SodLakKL_010_SED_2_FD_10381 | JGI IMG/M metagenome (IMG submission 10381) | reverse complement strand
AGCAGATGCAGCAGTTGACCCACCTGGGCACTGGCCAGGTGCGCCGGATAGCCGATACGCAGCGAGTAGCGTTCCTCGTCAAGCGCCTCCACCGCCAACACACGAGCCAGGTGACTGGCGGCGATCGATTCGGGGATCAGCTCGCGAACAATCTCCAGGCTCTGTTCCCGGGCAATCGCCTCGGCCATGGCCTCCGGCTCCCGATCCGGCCGCGTAACGATGTAAGTCGCTTCAATCAAATTCATCAAATCAACTTATGTCGCGCAGAGGCGCAAAGACGCAGTATGACAACAGAAAAGCACAACTCAATCATAAACGAACCCCAACACCTCCAGACTGAGCCCCGTTTATCGTCTCCCGTCTCCCGTCTTCCCAACCGTTACAATAACCACACTCCATCTCCACAACCGGACCCAACTCCAATGACCAGCAAGCAACGCGTGCTGACCGGCATCACCACCACCGGTACGCCGCACCTCGGGAACTATGTCGGAGCGATCAAGCCGGCAATTGCGGCCAGTCGCGATCCGGACATCGATTCGTTCTATTTTCTGGCCGACTACCATGCCCTGGTCAAGTGCGAGGATCCCGAGCGGGTGCAGCGTTCGACCCTGGAGATCGCCGCGACCTGGCTGGCCCTGGGCCTGGATACGAAACGCTCGGTGTTCTACCGCCAGTCCGACGTGCCCGAGATCCCGGAGCTGACCTGGTTGCTGACCTGTGTGACGGCCAAGGGACTGATGAATCGCGCCCATGCCTACAAGGCGGCCGTTGACGAGAATCGCGAAGCCGGTGAAGACCTGGATCTGGGCATTCCCATGGGGCTGTTCTGCTATCCGATTCTGATGGCGGCCGATATCCTGATGTTCAACGCCCATCGCGTGCCGGTCGGCAAGGACCAGGTCCAGCATCTGGAGATGGCCCGCGACATCGCCCAGCGCTTCAATCATCGCTATGGCGAGCACTTCGTGTTGCCCGGGGCCGAGGTCGACGAGCATGTCGCCACCTTGCCCGGCACCGACGGGCGCAAGATGTCGAAGAGCTACGACAACACCATCGCCCTGTGGCTGCCCGAAAAGAAACTCAGAAAGGCGATCATGAAGATCAAGACCAACTCCCAGGAACCGGGCGAGCCCAAGGATCCGGACTCGGCCTCGGTATACTCGGTCTATGCCGCGTTCGCCACCCCTGAGCAACGCCAGCAGATGCGCCAGGCCTTTGCCGACGGCATTGCCTGGGGCGAGGTCAAGCAGCAGCTGTTCGAGCTGGTCAATCGGGAGCTGCAGGCGCCGCGCGAGCGTTACGAGGCGCTGATCAACGACCCGGCCAGGGTCGAGCGTGAACTCAGGCAGGGCGCCGAGCGAGCTCGTGAACTCAGTCGGCCTTTCATCGAGCAACTCAGGGATGCGGTTGGCATCCGCCGCCTGGGATGAGTTCGAGAGTGATCGACTGGCAGCCGCCGGAGATAGCGGTCAGCGGGGGCGGACGGTTCCCGGTCCGCCACGTATGGTGCGTCGGACGCAACTATGCCGAGCATGCCCGCGAGATGGGCGAGGACCCTGAACGCTCCGAGCCGGTCTTTTTCGCCAAGCCGGCCCGATCGGTGGATCAATCGGGTCGCGTGGCTTATCCGGCCGACACCACCGAACTTCACCATGAAGTGGAAATGGTGGTGTTCCTGGGCGCAGGCGGAAAGAATGTGCCGGCTGCAGACTGGGCCGAGCGGATTTTCGGTTTCGCGGTCGGCGTTGATCTGACTCGCCGCGATGTGCAGGCGCGCCTCAAAAAAGCCGGACAGCCCTGGGAAATCAGCAAGGGTTTCGATCAATCGGCCCCGATGGGCCTGATCAAGCCCGCCAAACACGGCTCGCCCACTTCCGAGGCGCTGATCGAGTTGCAGGTCAATGGCGTGGTCCGGCAGCAGGCCAGCGTCGGCGAGATGATCTGGTTGACACACGAGTTGCTCGAGCGCTTGTCCCGGCAGGTCACGCTCAATGCCGGTGATCTGATTTTTACAGGGACTCCGGCCGGGGTCGGGCCGTTGCGGGTGGGGGATCGGGTCAAGGCCAGCGTGCAGGACTTGCCGGCCCTGGAGTTCACCCTCGTCACGGCTGATTCGTCTGCATGATGCCGGGGCTTTTGAGCTGGACGCTGGTACTGGCTGGCGGCGCGTTGGGTGCGATCGTCCGGGTGGCCATTACCCGCTTTTTCGTCCGCCATCAAGGCAGTGACTTCCCGCGCGGCACCCTGGTGGTCAATCTCAGCGGCGCCTTTGTGGTCGGGCTTCTGGCGGGCGTCATGTTCATCTGGTCACGCTGGGATCCGACCGATCCGGCATTCGTGTTTCTGGTTCATGGTCTGGTGGGTAGTTACACCACTGTATCCAGCCTCAGTCTGGAGTGGTTGTTGCTGTTGCGCGCGGGTCGGGCCAGGGCCGCCTGGGCGTATCTGGCGGCCACCGTGATCGGCGGCATGGTGCTGGTGCTTCTCGGCTTGTTGCTGGGCTTGACCGTCGTGGCTCGCGCGCTGATGCAGGTGGTTTCATGACTGCCGGGCCCCGACCACTGAAGCTCTACCTCTGGGTTGCACTCGGCGGCGCGCTTGGCAGTGCGCTGCGTTTTGCCATCTCGATTGCCTGGCTGAGCTGGATCGGAACTGGATTTCCCTGGCCGACGTTGCTGGCCAACGTTCTTGGCTCATTGCTGATCGGAGTTGTGGCGGCCCGGGCCAGCGCCCAGGAACCCTCGGCCATGCGCGAGGACATGCAATTGTTCCTCATGGCCGGCTTCTGCGGCGGCCTGACCACCTTTTCGCTGGTCAGCCTGGAATTGGGGCTGATGATGCAACTTGGCCAGTGGCAATCAGCGGGCGCTTACCTTGGCCTTTCGCTGGCCGGATGGCTGAGCGCCGTCGCTGTGGGCTATCGTCTCGGTACACGGTCGAGGGCATGACATGATTGCAATGTGGTGGATTGATTTTTTCATCATTGCACCGGTCAGCCTGTTTCTGCTCTGGCTGTTCTGGTATACCGCACCGGCGGGCAGAAGCCGCCGGCAGGGACGCATCGATGTGATCGTGGCGCTGTTTGCCGTGGTTGGCGCTGTGGCGATTCTGACTGGCCTGCATGCGGTGCTGCCGATCGAGGGAGAGGACCGACGTCTGCTCGCGGTCGCCGGGACCTACGTGTTTGTGGTGGTTGTGCTGGGGTTGGGCTGGCTTCGCCGATTCCGGAGTCAGTGACGGAATCGGGATATGAGCCGAGACCACAGATTGCCGATCGAGTGAAGTGCGGAACTCAGCCCCCCGGACTGGGGCTTCTCCTGTGCGTCGGGTTGACTGTTTTCGGTCCGAGCATCGAATACCAGCTCAACGGCGCCCATTCGAATGACATCACGGGCGCTCAGGTAGGCGCTTAGAATCTTGCGGTCATTGAGAAAGGTGCCGTTGACCGACATCATGTTGACGACTTTCCAGCGGCCGTTTTCGTGGATCAACTGGGCATGCCGACCGGACACACTCTCGTGGTCGATATCAATATCCGCCCCCTGGCCACGTCCCATTTCCCACTTGCGGGTGTCGCCCTTGTGATCAAGCTCGAAGAGCTGGCCTCGGATCGGGTCGCGCAGACCAACCAGGACGGCCATATCAGGCGCGGTCTTCAGCCGGGCATCGGCAATGGCTTCCAGGGGATGCAGTGCGCCGGACTCGCTGTCCCCACCAAAGCTCTTGTTGCGCGCAAAGACTTCGGTGTGCGACGCCTTTTCAAGCTGATCGGCATCGGCCCAGCTTCTTGGAATCGACGGGTTGTCGCTGGCAAGGTCAGGGGAGGCAGGGTCCGGTGCCTCATCATGATGGCCATCGTCGCCGACATTTTCTGGTTGCAGGTTCTCCGGTTGCGGCTTCTCTGGTTGCGGCTTCGGCTGGTCGGCACTGACCGGGGCTTCTCGAGCTGACGGTGATTGTTCAGGAACCTGGTGGTCGGATGAATCTTTACCAATCTCGTCATCCGGCCCAACGGTCGCATCCGGAGGCGAATCATCGGCGACCCCGGCAGGGGAGATACCCTCATCTTCGAGCATTCGCCTGAGACTTTCCGGGTTGGCCAGAACAGTGCCCATCTCATCGTCTTCGGAGTCCTGCGCGCCCGAGGCGATCACGCGAAACCGCGAGTCGCCGAATTGCAGGATGTCGCCATCCTCAAGCCGGGTGCGCTCGCTGATTCTTTCCTTGTTGACGTATGTCCCGTTGGTCGAATTCCTGTCTTCGACCCAAAGGGACCCATCGCTCAGCAGGACTTCAGCATGCAGGCGAGACCCCTTGTTGCAGGTCAGGACCAGGTGGCAGGCGGGATCCCGTCCGACCTTGATGTCGCCCTCGATCACGAGCTTCGTTTCATCGCCCTGGTTTTCGAGGACGAACTGACTCGCCTGATCGGAATGTTCGCTGCGCTGCTCGCTCATGCTATCCAGTGTAACGCACCGTTACTGGACATTCCGCCCGACCTGGTTTGCCACGCTTGCAAACCGCCCGGGACTGAATTGATGTTCATCGGCCAGGGTGTCGAACCAGGCATCCAGGGGGTCAGTGAGCTGATGATAGTCATCCAGCTCGATTGACAGGGTCTCGACGGCGAGAAAGGCCTGCTCGGCACTGGTAAAGTCATGGTATTCACCCCTTGATGCCCGCTCCAGAAGCGTGGCTCTGATGGCCTGCATGTCGGCATTGCTGAAGTCATGCCCGCCGACAGACCGGACCATGTCGTCAAGTGTTGACTCCAGGCTGGCCGCCCGGCTTCGAACCTGATCCGTGCTCCGGGTCGTTGCGGTGTGCAGGGCCCGGACCTGCCTCTGAAGCTGCTCGGCCCCGTTGCTGTCGACCACGGAGGTGATCGCAAGCAGCATCTGGAAGCTGCTGTCATCGAGGCGCACCATCCCGGGTGGCAAGTGACCGGTGATCGATGTCGGCTGCATGCGCTGATCATCCATCGGGTGATGACAGGCATGACAATCGAAGAATGCCAGTTCCGGAAAAATCCCGTGGCCCGTGAAACGCTCTGACTGAATCAGTTCAAGCTGCCGCTTGGCCTTCTTGACCATTCCCGTGGACCACATGTTCACGCTTCGGATATTGCCCTTGCGCTCGATGTAGCCTTCGTCCACCTCATAATGGGCCGGCTGATTGACGGTAAAGGTTTCCAGCTCGAAACTCATGCGCGGATGCCCGGCCGCCATGATGTCGTGATCGGCGAACCTGTCCTGCGTGCCGACATGGCAGGACAGGCACAATCGGGCCCTGGCTTCGGGCTGGTCGGTGGGATACATGCCGCGCGCCAGGTTGTCTTCCCGGGTCGCACCTTCTTCGGCATGTGATTCAATCCACTTTTCGGCGCCACCGTGACAGGCCTCGCAACCGACACCATCACTGATCTGGAATTTTTCTCCCCGCCGCTCGACAGGGACATTGTCGGTATGACAATCCAGGCAGACCTTCTCGGTGGTCGGATTGCCCAGGCCGAGCTTTTCGGCCATGGCCATGGACTCATCGCTGCGCAGCACGCTGAACGCCCTGGAGTGATAGTCGTCGCGCGACCAGATGCGGTACTCATTGAGCCAGACGTTCGCCGTTTCATCCGGGGTGACCTGACCGTGACAAACCGAGCTGGCGCAGGTGGCCGGACCCATGTGCTTGTAATCGTCATACAAGGGCAGGGTTTGCGCCTGCGCCGTGCCCAGGATCAGCATGGCCATGATGGTCAGCGCAACATTCAGTGTCCGGTCACCACTGTTCATTCCTCATCACTCACGAACCACGGGTTGCCCTCCGCATCGAGGTACAGCCCCTTCATTTCTTCCTGGTTCAGGGGTCTTGAGCCGAGGCGACCAAAGACCGCGACCTGGCCGCCGGTCTCGTCGACACCGCGGTCGCGCTCGAGTGGACGTGATAATGACAACGCCGGTCTGCGGGTGGCATGGGTCGCAATCAGTTCAGGCCTTGGCTCCGGGCTGAAGCCGTAGAATCTCGGTTGCGACTCCGGAGAGGTCAGCTGAATCACTTTCAGGCCGGCATCACCATCGGCGACATAGGCGAACAAGGAGGCATTGGTCGAGGCCACGATGACATCATGGGCATCATTGATGTTGCCGCCGGCATCGAATGTCTCCAGCAGCTCCATGGACTCGGGCCTGCTGACATTCACGATCGCCAGGCCATCACGACCGGCAGCCACATAGGCATAAGTGCGCGAGATGAACACGTTGTTTGCATCGGCAAGTTCAATGGTGTTGTCTTCCACCACTTGCGGATCATCCGGGCGGGTCACGTCGAGCACTTTCAGGCCATCGGCATCGACCACGAACAGGTAGCGAAACTGCAGGGCGGAAGCCCTGACATCGTTGAGCGGAATGATCGAGGCCACCCGCGGTGATAGTGGCTGGGACAGGTCAACGATCACCATGCCGCGGTCAGCCGCGATGTAGGCCAGGTGCCCACCCATGGTGACATGCCGGGCCCCATCGAGCACTCCACCTTCGTTCCATGTCAGGGAGCGTTCGAGAAAGTTGTTGCGGGGTTCGCTGTCGGCCATGGTGTTGATATCGACCAGGATCAATCCTTCCTCCGAGTCGGTGATGACCGCGAAGTTGTAGATCGGATCGAATGGCTGCTCCTGATTGTCAATTCGCATCAGGTCACCCTGGTTTCGTTCCGGATGAACAGGCTGGGTGGTGATCAGGTCGACACAGGTGGCATTGCGGGTCGCCACGTCGGTGTTGTGGCCCAGGGGGCTGAACGGCGCGGAAATGATCCGCTGCGAGAAACCCTTGTTGGCCACCGAGGCAATATCAAAGACCCGGAAGCCATCGGATCCGCCGGCAATGTAGAGATACTCGCCACGCTGTTGAATGCATCCGACCCGTCCGGCCGACCGGGAATAAGCGGTTTCCAGAACCCGATCCCGCTCGAGATGCTCCTGGAACCAGTCGGGATAGGCGTAGCGATGCAGGTAACTGCCGATGACCGCCTGGGGCTCTTCCCATTCGGTGACCTGGACGGCCGCAACCTGTCCATCGCCACCCACCCAGGCATGGAAGCCGACGAAATCGACAAAATTCGTGCCGTGCATGAGGGTCTGCGCCATGATGGCATTGTTGTCCTGGTCCTTGGACAGGTGACAGTCGCTGCATACCCGGGTTTCGGTCTTTCTGACCGTATGCGGAAAATGGGTGTTCATGGCCTGGGAACTGAATCCACTGGCCGAGATTGGAGGCTGCTGGATGTAGATCTTCTGCCGGTCCACATCGGTGGATGAAAGCACCAGGGCCGAAGATGAGCGCGCCGGAGCATACTTGCCGCCCTGTTGTTCACCCTGTCGCGCGATCATGAAGATCTGGTCCCGGGCAACCTGTGGGTTGTAGGTCGAATAGTTGCGCGCCACACCACCTTCATACTTCAGCCGATCGGTTTTCCAGTTGGACTCGATCGGCAAGTGACACCCGCCGCAGCTCGGCGTCCAGGATGTGTGGCATACGAAACATTCCATCTCCTCTTCGCGGTGGGCGCGCATGTGTCTGGATACATGGCTGCCCCAGTCCTGCTCGTAGACATCCGAGCTCATGAGCTTGGCGCGCGCCGCCTTGGGATTGTAGTGATCGCCTTCCTCGTGCACTGAGTCCTTGACCAGGGTCAGATTCCACTCGAGATCGGGATCCATGACCGAACGCTGAATCAGATCGTCACCGACCCATTCGAACCGGCGGGTCCCGAATGGCGTTCTCAAAAGCTCCATGTCCGTGCCACCCTCGAGAGCGGCCGGCCCCGAGGTGCGCAGGTTGGGATAGGCATCGACGCTGCCGTGACAGTCCACGCATTTGATTTCAATGGCCATGGCGACTTCGCCGTATATGTGTCCGCTGCCATGGTTGTCCTGCGAGAAATGGCAGTCCACGCAGTGCATGCCGGCATCGAGATGGCTGGATGACATGTGAACGGCCTTGTCGAACTTTTCGGGATCATCATCGGAGACGATCTGACCGTCGTCATCAAGCAGATTGCCTTCCCGATCCCTCTTGAAGACCGCGCGGAAATTCCAGCCGTGACCATGGTAATCGGCAAACTGGGTATCACTGAGCTCCGGATTCAACTCGGAGACCTGCTTGAGGAAGTCCACATCGGCCCATTTGCCGCGTGGCGCCGCGCCTTCCGGGTTCCGGTCCAGGACCTCTCGCTTGGTGGCATGGTCCGGATACTGCTGTTCTTCCGGCCACATGTGCGGTGCATCGGACTCGTAGTCCCACATGGTGTATCCCAGGTAGCTGTTCAGGAACATGTTGGGTTGATGCATGTGGCAGCTCATGCATTGGCTGGTCGGTATGGACCGGGTGAATTCATGACGGACGGGATGGCCGGGCTCGTTGGCGGGAATGGTCGGATCGACGGTCTGGGTTTCACCGCTGTGCCCGTATTCGGCATATTGCCCGGAATGTCTCGGGTCCCGGTCATTGGCATAGACCACATGGCATGCGGCGCAGCCGGAATTACGGTAATCGCCGGGCTGGTCATTGGTGCCGATGAACCACATGGTTGGATCGTTCAGGCGGGTCTTGGCGAGATTGAGCACCGGGACCGATATGCGCCCTCCGGTGCCGGGACCACGATTGGACTGGCGAATATCCGGCCGACCCGGCTCCTCGAGCAGGTCGATGCGACCGGTGACATTGGGATTGCCGGTTTCCGGGAACAGGTGGAGCTTGTTGCGACCGCCGCGCTCGAATACCCGGAAATGATCGCCGGGCTTCACGGTTTCCCAGGCGGGCAGGGGAATGAGCTCCGGCAGGATGCCGCGTGCTCGCATCTCCTCGGTGGGCTCGATGGGTGCGGTCAGCGTGGCCGGTTCGCCATCCTCGGTGTAGGCCTCGCCAATGAAATAGTTCTTCTGGTCAAAGACATTGTTGTTGTATGCCGCACCGCCCCAGAACATGGCGCTGGTCGCCATCAGGCTGCGCTTGGCCTTGTGGATGATCTCCATGTGACAGGCGCCGCAGGCCTCGCGCGCAACCCGGTAGTCGGAGGGATTCATGAAACGAATGAACTCGCGGCTTTCCCGGTTGAGCAGCGTGTAGCTGCGCACCGGATTGGCGCTGCTCGGCGTGTTCCATTCATCGGGATAGCGCGGCAGAATGTGTGCTTCTTCCATCGCTTGCTTGTAAGTTTCGTCGTGCCGGGTGGCGCCTTCCGGCACCACGACCGCCGGGTCGCCCCCGTGGCAGTCGGTACAACCCAGCTTGACCGCCGGACTCTGGTGCATGGTTCTGCGATCGGTATCGGTATGGCAGCTCATGCAGCCCTCGCTCTTGGCTTCCACCTCGGCATCGCTTTGCGATGACGGGGCCGGCGGGGCCATTTCGTAGTGGCGCTCGACTGCATTGGATGCGTGACCGACTCCCATGGCGCCAGCCAGACTGAACAAGAGCAGGGCAGTGCATGCGGCAAGATAGGTGAAGTTGAAGTTCATGGGCATGGTTCCGCCCTCCGTTTCAGTAAGTAAGAATCAGGTTCAGAAGCAGGCTGTGCGGCATGTCATCGTCCGGAAACAATGATTTGTAGCCATCACCCGGAATCAATGCGGCATAGGATGCGCGCACCACGACGTTCTGATGCATCCATGGCCGCCAGATTGCGGAGATGGAAACATCGAAGCCGATGTCGTTGTCGATGTCGGGCTGGTTTCTCGCCACCTCGAGAACACCGGTCTTGTCAAACCATAAATGATTGGCATTGACGGTGACGCGCAGCTCGGGAAGGATGTCGAAGTCGGCGCCCAGTCCGAGCAGTATCAGACCCGGATTGGTGAAATTCGACTGGCCGAGTTCCTTGCTGGAACGCAGTGAGTTGAGGATCCCGTTACGTCCCGACAGGGCGACTCGACCGCCGCCGACAAATGGTACCGACTGGCGAATCCAGTAGCTGGTATCGGCGCCGGCAAACTGCGGGTTCTCGAAAATACTGTCGAATCCCCTGGACTTGTTGTCGAACGGGTCATCGTCGCCCGAGGCGTACAGGAAGGACAGTCGCACCCGTCTCCAGTCGAAATCCATCGAGGCTTCAGTGGCCAGGAACCAGGCCCTGATATCGCTCTTTTCATTGGTGAAGACGCTGTTTTCTTCCCTGCCGTAGGCGTAGTAGGCCGAACCGGTCAGATTGAGCCGGTCGATATGACCATCCGCACTGTAGCCGAGGTAGAAAACATCGTACTTGCGCGGACGTTCGGTACCGATGGACGCCGGGCGGGCAATGAATCCATTGGAATCGAAAACGATTTCATTGTCTTCCCGGTTGCGGTTGTAGGCGAGCACAAAGTTCGAAAAGTAGCCAAGCTTGAGCTTGTCCTGCCAGTACAGGTTGGCAATGAATACATCGTCATTGCGCGGTGATGTACTGATATCGTTCAAGCCACTGTTAATGTCCTTTTCCAGCCGCCGGAACCATGCAAGGTTGTATTGAAAAATGTTGTTGTTGCGGGTACCGAATAGGCGCAAGCCAAGCTGATCATCCTGAAATAGGAATCCGCGGAAATCGGCATTGAACGGTTGAATGCCGATTCGGACGCTATCGAAGTCATATCGATCGGACACATTGCGGATGTGGTAATCGAAAAATGCCGCCTGAATTCCGATATGGTTGTCATGACGCGTGGTTCCCTCGCGCGGGTCGGCATTCAGGTTCAAGAGTTCATCGGCCTCGGTGTAGTTGTAATTGATGACCGGGGTGAAGCGAAATTCGTAATCCGGCGGGCGAAACACCGTGTCACCCTTGTAGTAGACAAACTCGGCGCCGACATTCTGAATGAAGCCGAACTGATCCTGACCCCCGAAGACATTCCCGGCGCCCGGATCATCGGAACTCTGGACACCCACCGGGGTGGCCACGTTGCGAAAATCCGCGATGGAATCGGAAAAAGCCGTGACGTTGAAAAACCAGTCATCGCCATGGATCGGACGGTCACCCTTGTACCGGTTTCGGTTGTACGGGTCCCACCAGCGCTCATCGTAGAAGGCCTCAACGATGCGCCAGCGATCGGGAACGGGCACGGCATCATCGAAGTCATCAATACCGGGTCGGGGAACCGGAGACTCCTCGATCGGCATGACTTCGCGTTCGACACGCTCGATGCGATCGCGACGCTCTTCGCGCTCCCGTTCACCCGGTCGGCGCCGGCGCGGCCTTTCGGCGGGCTCTTCGGGAGGTTCGCTGGCTTCCTCGGTCTCCCTTGCACCTGGCCGTCGGCGCCGGACCGGTTCACGTTCGCGTTCCTGTTCGCTTCGGGTTTGCGGTTCGTGCAGTTCGGCTGCAAGCGGATATGCCGGTTCGCTTGCGATTGCGATGGCCAGTACCAGAATGGCCCCGGTCAGCATGAGTCCCACTTTGATTGACATATTGTGCTCCCTCGAAGACATGACTCAAAGACCACTGCAGGCATTCTGGACATTCGAACCCAGAAACGGTGCAAAGGGACATTGCACGTACCTCAAGCGAACGCCCATGGGGGTCAGTTGGTCGGCCCGAATGGAATGAGGCGCATTGTCGAAGGACCGACCCATGCGCTCGCTGGCCCTTTCGACGCCAAGTATGGCGACCAGGTCGTCCTGGTCGATCCCATCGCCTGAAATGCCGATTCCCCCGACAAGAACATCACCGCGATAGATCGGAACACTGCCCGGAAAAATCTGGAGGCCGTTGGCAAGATTACGCCCCGGCGCATTCGAGGCACCACTGCCAAGTTCCACCCCGATGCAGTTATCGGGTGTATCGGCAGGGAACAGGCCGGCGGCGAATCCGACATGCTGAATGATCCCGTTCATCACCAGGTCAAGCTGGAGCCCGGTGGAAAACACGCTCCATTCACCGGATGGCTTGCTGAAGGGCCCGTGCGGGCTGCCGCCCAATCCGTCCGGATAGAAAGAGCGGGCCAGATTACCAACCGCACGGTTGGAAAATGCCGTGCCGTCGGACAGTGATCCTGGACCGATGAAATCCCTGGCGGCATTGACGTAATCGGGAATGTCGACCAGGCGACGCGGGTTCAGCGCTTCGTCGAGGTACACCGTCGGTTCGGTAACATCATTGAGGAACTGGCCCGCATCCGGCGAGGACATGAATGCCGCGGTGCGTGCTTTCTGGACCGAGACATCCGCGCCGAAGACCGGAGCATCCCGGCTGGCGGCCATGCCCAGCACCTCACCCCTGGAATCCACGATTGCCAAAGTGACGCGTGCCTGGCTGCCCAGCGGTCGACGAATCTGGGCTCGGGATTCGTTGGCCACGCCCAGCGCTTCATCGAGAATGACCTCGACTTCTTCGGCGCTTAGACCCGAAGCATCCGTTCCATCTCTGGGCATCCAGCGATTGACATTGACTTCATTGACATAGACAAAAGCATCCCGGGCCGAAAAGATCTCGTCTTCGGCTTGACGGATGCCCGATTGTGCCTGACCGAAAACCGTGCCTTCCCGAATGGTGCCATCCGTGTACTCGGGAACGGGAATGATCGCTCCGGTGCCGGGGGGCAGTGAGGAATATCGGGGCGCCGCCGCCGGATCGGCATCCAGTTGGTCAAGAGTGACATCGGCATAGCGCAAGGTCTTTCCCTCGACGGTGATCCGATCCGAGCGAATATCGATGTCGGGTTCGAATCCGAAGGTGGCGGCCAGTGCGATCATTTCGTCGACATCGCGATCGAAATCGAGAATATTGGCGTCTATTGTGTAACGGCCACTGGCCATTACCCCAACGCCTCCCACCAGTTCTCCATCCTTGTACAGTGGGAATCCACCAGGATCAGCCGATAGTCCCAGGGGGGATCGCTTCGGGCCGACGTCCGACGCACCACCGTTGAAGGGCAGGTTGAAGTCCGAGCAGGCCAGTTGACTGAACTGAACGCCATACAAGGGGCCGGATGGCTGATTGAATTCACCGGGGTTGAAATGCTCCTGGACAATCTGGTTGGCCGTTCGCGTGCTGAAGGCATTACCGTGACTGGTCGAAAGATATGCACCGGTAATGGCCTTGCTGATTGCCGCCAGAGCATCACCTCCAACGGCAACCGGCAACACAATGCCTTCCAGCCCGCCATCCACTGAAGGCTCGTCGGGGGCCGTGGTAGCGATTGTTACATCGAGGTTATCCCCGGCCATGCGATATACCGCCAGGACATTGCCAACCCGATCGACGACAGCGATGGTGGCAGCGGCATCGACCGCCTCGGCCTGGTGAACAGCCCTGGCGATGACTGTCATGACATCCGAAGTCAATAGCCGTGTCCCGCTGATGGCGCTGGCGTTGAGTGTCATGGGATTCGGGGGAGAGACGTCGCAATGCTGACACATGGATGTGTCCATGCCCAGGCCTCGAAGTCTGGGGAAAATCGGCTTTCCATCAACGCAGAGCTTGCAGGGCAGTTGCCTGAATGGTTCCGCGCTCTGATCATCAACGAAAGTGAATGAGCGATCGGCAAAGGCCGGGAAGGACAACAGGATGGCCAGGCTCATTATCAGGAAATGTCTTGGTCGAATATATTGTCTAATCATGATTGCTCCCTCGATAGCTCAGGGTGTCGGTCTTTCCGGGAGGATGGTCTGAATCCATTTCGACGCTTCTCATGGCATCCTTGAATGGCAGGTGAAAGTCATGGCAGCTATTGCAATTGAGCTTGACGCTTATACCGGATTCGGGCTTGTCGCTGTGACACTGCAAGCAATTGTCGATGCCCGGGATCAGGACATCCTCGGCCTTGCTGGATTGGTGCGCGGTGTGGCAGGCAAGACACTCGGACTCGTCCTGAAATTGTCCCCGGCTGCGCGTCAGGTGCACGACATGATTGAATCTCGAGAAGGGATACCAGTTGTCAGTGATACGAACTTCCAGCACTTGCCAGCGCTCCATCATTGGGCGGTCGGGATCCTCTGAAACTTCGTGGCAGGTCACACAGCCCGAGTGCGAGAATTGGCTGATGGCCTCTTGGAGCGCCTGTTCGCGACCACATTCAAGTGCCGTTCCCTCGCATTGGTCGACGGTGGCGACTCGTCCGGGCCTGCGCCGTCCGCGCTCGATACCATCGCCACGCAGATCAGGGTCGGCATTCCTGCGAATATAGTGTTCTTTCAGGGCGACAAGCGCGGCCTCGACGTCTCCATGGGGTAATTTCTTGCGTGGAAACTGCTCGTCGAATGTCAGGGAATGACAGTCCTGGCAGGAATCCTCCATGGTGATCGGTTTGAAATGTTCACCATCATCCTTGAGTACATGGCAGCTTGAGCATTCCAGGGCTTGACCGGTGACAAGTGATGTCACCCTGTCCGGGTTCATGTGCAGATCATGGGGAAAGCGCAGGTTGGATTGCTCGATCGCTGCCTCGCCCGGATGGATTTTTCTCTCGATGCTCCACTCGCCGTTGTTACTGCCCTGTTGCAGCAGCGCAAGCCGGAACTCCGGGTGCGTTGCATCCGAAAAGCCCTTGACCGGGGACGGCAATCCATTTTCGGAGTGCTTTTCGGCGTAACGCTCCGGGTCGCGGTGACAGTCGACACAAAGCCTTGAGTCGTTGCGCACCAGCGTGGCCGGTTTCTTGTGTTCTCTGTGACAGCTCGCGCATCGCGTTTCATCCAATTTCGGGACCGACACGCTTTGCTGGTCCACGTGGTCAGTGACTCCGGCATGGCAATCGAGACAACCACGATCAGGAGTTCGTTCGAACAACTCCAGATGACAGGCATTGCAGTTCTTGCCGATGTCCGGAGTGTGATGGACATTGGCCAGTGGGCCGGGTGACCAGACATGATCGGATGGCAGTGCGGGATTGTCTCTCAGGTTATCCTGCAGATCCGGTGAAAAGTATCCGGCCAATGGCAGCCCCAGAAACAGAATCAGGATGGCGAAAAACAGCAACCATGCCGGACCACGCATTCCCAGACCCGTCTGGTCCAGATCAATGCGATGGTTGGTGACCGGTCCGACTGCATGTTTCTGCTCGACTGAAACAACCTCGAGCACGGCGTCGAAGCCGCTCTTGGGTTCTGATACCGTGATGCTTTGCTCACCCAGCTCAAGTTGGTCTTCCTGCTTCAATACGCCCCGGCTTCGGGTCGATCCGTTGACGATGACTCTTGTTCCGCCAATCGCCTTGAAGCGGAATCGACCACCGGATAGGGGTTTGAGTTCGAGGTGGCGACGAGCGATGGCCGGGTCACGAAGCTGAATATCCTGATCGCTACCATGGCCTACACTGATGACTGAATCTTCGAGAGCTTCCTCGTAAAGCTCTTCGCGTCCCTTGCGGTCCTTGTGTATGAAGCGAATCAGTGTCTGCATGCAATGATTACCAGTAAAGGAATACCGAAATCACATGCACGACAAGGGCAGAAAGCATGGCGACCGTGAGCGGAACATGGGCATACAGCCAGGCCTTCATCCAGGCCTGCAATCGAATATCCTGTCGAAGACGGCTGAGGACCGTTCGTCGCCGTCCAAACACATTGAGCAACTCCTGCAGCACCTGGGCCTCGTCACTTTTCGTCGCCTTCGGAACTGCCGAGGCCAGGTGCTCGATCACGGTTTCCTGTTCGGGATTGCCGATCAACTTCGATTCACTCGTTTCCCGGTCCGGACGCAATACCAGTGACCGATCGACACCGCGCAGTTGAGCGATGGCTCCGCCACCGAGGTGGGTGCGGTCCAGTGCACTCTCGACGATCTTTCGTGTCCTGGCGTTGCAACGCTGAGCGAGCTTGTGGATGCGATCATCGATTTCGTTGAGCTCGGTCAGCCAGTCCGTCCGACGCCGGCCCGAGCGCACGCGCGCAAGACGTCGCGGATAACTGAGATAGAAAAACAGACCCAGGAATCCGCTGAGGATGACTGCAGTCATCAGCACATACAGCAGGGTATGAATGTTGAATCCGAACTGGAAGGCACAATGCAGGGAGGCGATGATCAGTAGTCCGCTTCCCAGGTAAACATGTGCGGATGTCCAGCCTTGCAAGGTTCCGAGCCTGGAACGGAAGCTTCTCTTTCTGTAACCCAGCAGCGCCAGCCATACAATCAATGCTGCGGCTATTCCCCCCAGTGTATAGCCTTGCCAGCTACCGCCGTTCGGAGGCAAGTCGGACGGCTGACTCAGGTAGATGATCAGGCTGAGTATCAGGAGTGCCAGTACGACCCACAAGTAACGTCTGCCACGGTATTGAAGGATATTCTGGTGCATGTGCTCAGCGTCTGGTAATCAGTTCGGGGAAGCGATCGGGGCCGATGCGAATCGCGGCGCCGGTCGGACAGGCACGCACGCAGGCAGGCCCGCCTTTGAGATCCATGCAACCATCACATTTCACCGCCTTGTGACTGGATTGTTGCGTATCGGCTGCAGTTGCCGACTTCTCCGAATCGGCTCCGGGTTCCGATCCGAACCCGAACAAAATCCAGGACAGGATTCCACCTTTCCTTTTCAGCTCCGGCGCCATGTGTATCGCGTCATAAGGGCAGTTTGTTTCGCAATTTCCACAGCCGATGCAGGAATCGTCGATGAATACTTCGCCACTGGGTGCGCGGTGGATGGCATCAACCGGGCAATCCTTCATGCAGTGAGGATGCTCACAGTGGCGACACGAGATCGGCACCTGGACTGATGCGTGGGATGCACCAGCCTTTCGATCCAGGCGGCTGATGCCGCCATGGGTATCGGCACAAGCCTTTTCGCAATTGTCACAACCGACACACAGATCCTCATCGATGATCATGGCGTTGGTGGCCTCTCCCAGCCCCTCATCCATCAGGAACGAGATGACGTTTCCGCCCTCGGGCATGGAGGCCAGCATGGTCTCCAGCTTGAGCTGATTACGGGTTTCGGCCTGGATGTCATCAATGCGCTGCGGATCCTTTTTCAACAGCGCCAGAAACTCCCGACTGCGCAGCATGATGGTTTCGGTCTTGACCGCTGCAGTTGCGGTTTCCCTGCGGACGGGGTCGCCCATCAGGGCCAACTGACCGAACATCCTGCCGCTTTGGAGATGATCAATAGCGATCTGTGCATCGCCCACTTTACGAGAGAGGGTTACGGTTCCGCTTCGAATCAGGTGCAAACAGTCACCGGAATCGCCTTCGTCGTAGATGCTGTCTCCCGAGGCGTACTGCTGGAGTTCCACCTTGCGGGCAATCTTGCGCAGCTCTTCTATCGGAAGGTCGGGGGCGAAATGCTTTTGCAGCACCCGAACGATGAACATCCAGTCAATTCCGTCCTTGACTTCCTCGTTGGAATTGAGAACCTTGACCATCATGCGGCGAGGCGTCTCCAGCAGGATCGTTTCAGGCCCGATGGTTGCGTTACCGCTGCGAGGCCGGCCCGAGATCAGACTCATTTCGCCAAAAAACTGGCCCGGCTTGAGGGTGTAGACCGGGCCGTCAGGCTCATACTGGATGTGAGCCTCGCCCTCGGCGATGGTGTAAAAGGTATTGGTGTACTCACCATCTTGGAAAATGCTTTCGCCTTCCTGCATGATGCGGGTCGCCGGCCGCGGTTTCGGAGGCGTTCTGTCGGCTTCGGTGATGGGCTCATTCGATGCCTCGAGTTCGGCAAGCCGGTCCTTGTGTCGCTCCAGCAAGGTTTGTTGATGCTTTTCTTCCGCCGCCCGGCTTCTGGCTTCCACTTCTTCACGTGACTGATCGTCGCTGACACTGGCAATGACGCGGCTTTCGAGGATGAACTCACGAAACTGGAGGGCGTTCATTCGCCGGAACATCGGCAGTCGCTGCTGATACAGTGCAAGAATTTCCTCCGGGTCGGCCATGTACGGAAGCCCCGAGAACTGCAGCATCAGCAGTTCATGATCGACCGGCTTGACGTCATTGCCATGAATGTACTCAATGACATCATGACCCTGATTCATGGCCTGCTTGATCAGTGGATAGCCTCCCAGTGCTCCGATGATGTACAGGCCGGGCACATTGCTTTCGTATTGGTTGCTCAGTTCGGGAAGCGAGGTTGGCCGGTCGTCCGGAAACTCGACACCGCAGCTTTCGACAAACTTGCGCGGTGGGACCGAGCCCAGCCGGGCAACGATTCGATGACATTCAATGGTGCGCTCGCCCTCGGGGGTATCCAGAACGATGGCTCCCGATTCTCCTTCATCAGTGGGTGGGCGGACCGCGCTTACATGGCTTTCATAGAAGCAGGAGAAGTCCACGCTCTGATCATTGATGGCTTTCAGGACGGCATTCAGGTTGCCTTCCTTGGCACGGGCAAATTCATCACGACGATTGACGATGTAGACCCGATTCTGTTCGGCAAGTCCGAGTGCATTCTCGATGGCTGCATCACCGGCGCCAACGACCACGATGGTTTCATCCTGATAAGCGTATGGATCATCAAGCTGATACTGCACCAACCGCTCATCTTCCCCGGGGACGCCAAGCTTGCGAGGATTGCCCTGGGTGCCGATCGCGAGGACAACATTTTCGGCCCGAATCGTATCGCCGTCATTCAGCGTGATGAGAAAGTCACCCTGTTTTCCCGAGATTGCCGTGACCTCGGATTCATAACGGATATTGATTCCCTTCTCATCAATGCCCTGTCGCCACCATTCGAGAATGGCCTCGCGCGTTCCGGCTCGAAACTTGATGGGGCTGCGCAGATCCAGAAAATGGGGCTCGGCCATGACATGCTTGCCCTTCTGATAGCGCTGAATCGTCTTGGCGGGCGCCTTGAATGACTCGAGGAGAATATGGGTGGGCTGGTGGCTGGTGTCCTGGCGGCCCAGGTCATGTTCGGCAGCGCGCCCGGCCGCGCTCAAACCACCCGGACCCGATCCGACAATTGCGATGTGAAAGCGCGATTCCATCGCCACGCTCTTGACCTCCCATCTCGTCAAGATGCTGACTCGCCGAATCATCAAGAACCGGCAATGAGGACAGGCGCGGAACACACATCAGCGCTGAATCCGTTTGCCCCCGAGCATCATCTCATCATGTGGAAACGGCAGGGACCCTCCCAGATACCTGAACTGCCATTCAACTCCAGCTTAGGTGATGGGTTCCTTTCAGGTCAAGCCGGATTCATGAATCCAAGTGGACTCAAGCTCACGGCACTGGTCTAATGAAGCAGTTGCTGAACCATGCGAAAGCCGGCAATCCAGGTGCCGGCGGCCGATCCAAGGTTGGACAGGAAAAACACCACGAAAACATGCGAGACACGGTTGCGGTACCAGCCGGACAGCCGGGTGACATCGTCACGCAGGGATTCGAAATCCGCAACCCTTGGCTTTTTCAGCCAGGCCTCGACTGCACCGGTGACCATGCCGGCGCCGATGGTCGGATTGAGTGAAGTCAACGGGGCGGCAAACAGGGCGGTGGCCACGGTCAGCGGATGGGCTCGGGCGAGCAGGGCGCCCAGTGCCGACAACGTGCCATTGATCAATACCCAGGTTGCGACCAGGGTCCAGCCCAGTTCCGGCGAGCGGTGGAAACCGATGGCAAAACCCGACAGCACGGCCACCAGGATGATCCAGGGAATGGCCTTGAATACCCTGGAGGCCGGTGGCATCTCGTTGAGTTCGGCGACCGTGGCTTCAGGATGGTCGTCGGATTTCAGGGCCTCGGCGGTGCCGGCCAGGTGCCCGGCGCCCAGAACCGCCAGCACCTTGCGCCCGGGATGAGCGGCATTTTCTTCACGCAGGCGCGCGGCCATGAAGCGGTCGCGCTCGGCGATCAGTGCCTCGTACAGTTCGGGAGAGGTTTCGGAAAATTCGCTGAAGGTCTCGGTGAGCAGATCACCTTCCTTGAGCCGTTCGATATCCTCCTCCGAGATTTCCTCTCGTGAGAACAGTGACAGGATCAGCCCGTTGATCATCACCCAGCGCTTCCACAGCGATAACCGTCGGCTCGCTCGACGCAAGGTGATGCCGATCTCGCGATCGACCAGTTGCAGCGGCAGGCCGGCCTGATCGGCGGCCTCGATGGCCACCTTCATTTCGGCACCCGGCTCGATGCCGAATTGTTCGGCGATCCGGCGCTGATAGGCCGACAACGCCAGCGAGGCCATCATCATGCCGGCCTTGCCTTCGCGCAGAATGGCAAACAGGTTGAGCTTGCGCCAGCTCTCGCGGTCGGTCAGGGCCTGGTAGCGGGACTGGCACAGTTCGATGGCTACGGCATCGTAATGACCGCTTTCGAGCAATCTGCGCACCGCTTCGGCGCTGGTGCGAGAGACATGGGCGGTACCCAGCAGCGCATAGTCGACGCTGCCGATGGTGACATGCTCGACGGGCTCGTCGGCAAACAGTTCCTTGTGTTCCGGGGTCATGAATCAGGATTGGAAAAGGTAATCGGCAATTCTACTCGATGGATTCCCCGAGCTGCCATCCAGTCCGGTCGGCATTGTTTCATGGTTTTCACGAATGTTCTGGAACCGCAGGCAGATCTGATGTTCCAATATTTGTCTCAAGCCGAGCTTTCGACCGTGACTGCTATCGCGCCATTGAAGGCTTTGCCAATCGAGGCTCAGCCGGATTTCACCACCTGCGGGCCGACTTGTCTGCATGCGGTCTATCGGCATTTCGGACTGGACCTGTCACTCGAGCAGATCATCGATGAAATCCATCGCCTGGATCACGGCGGAACACTGGACGTGTTCCTGGCCAATCACGCCATCGCCCTGGGCTTCGAAGCGACCATCTACACCTATAACCTGGAAGTGTTCGACCCGACCTGGTTTTCCGGAGACTCGGTGGATCTGGCGGCCAAGCTACGTAAGCAGGCTGCGTCCAAGCAGCGGGCAAGGCTCGAGATTGCCACGGCAGGGTATCTGGACTACCTGGCGGCCGGGGGACGAATTCGCTACCAGGATCTCAACCGCGGCCTGTTACGACGCATTCTGACCCGGGGTGATCCCGTGTTGACCGGCCTGAGCGCGACCTATCTGTACCGGTCACAGCGCGAATGGGGACCGGACTGTATTGATGACGATGTGCGCGGTGAGCCAGTGGGGCATTTTGTTGTGTTGAGCGGCTACGATCGGACCAGTAAAGAGATTCTGGTCGCTGATCCCAGTCACCCCAATCCGCATGGCAGCCAGAACTACCGGGTTCACGTTGACCGGGTCATCGGCGCCATCTTGCTTGGCGCGCTGACTTATGATGCCAACCTGTTGGTCATTCGCCCGACGAAAAAAAATGCAGGCTCAAGGAGTCAGAATCCATGCACCAGTTGATCGTGGTCAGCCGGCCGGAAGACTGGCCGCTGGAGATCGAAGGCGTGGAGAAGGTCAGCGCAAGGGCCTACCTGACCGATCCGAAGTGGTCGGCCTTGAAATCAGCCCGGGTCTACAATCTCTGTCGCAGCTATCGCTACCAGGCCAATGGCTACTACGTCTCGCTGCTGGCCGGGGCACGCGGTCACAAGCCCTTGCCGAACATTGGCACCATCCAGGATTTCAAGTCCAGAAATGTCATCCGCCTGTCCTCGTCGGATTTGAACCGGCTGATCGAAACCAGTCTCAAACCGCTGCAGTCGGATCACTTTGTGCTGAGTATCTATTTCGGGCGCAACCTTGCTGCGCGCCACGAGCGGCTGGCGCGCGCTTTGTTCAACCAGTTTCCAGCGCCGCTGTTGCAAGCCAGGTTCGAGCGTCTGGCGGATGGCTGGCTGTTGCGCAGGCTGGGCACGCTGGCCTTCAGTGACATTCCGGAGTCGCACCTGGAATTCGTGCGCGAGGCCGCGATGCGCTACTTCGCCGGCCAACGTCCGCGTCGCAGTGCCCGGCGCAATACCCGTTTCGACCTGGCCATGCTGGTCAATTCCGCCGAGACCGACCCGCCCTCCGATGAAAGGGCCTTGCAGCGTTTCGAGCGTGCCGGTCAGGCGGTGGGTTTCAACGTCGAGCGAATCGGGCCGGAGCAGATTGGACGTCTGGCCGAATTCGATGCCCTGCTGATCCGCGAGACCACGGCGGTCAACCACCACACCTACCGCTTCGCCCGGCGCGCCGCGGCCGAGGGACTGGAAGTGATCGATGACCCGGACTCCATACTCAAGTGCACCAACAAGGTTTACCTGGCCGAGTTGCTGGAGCGTCACCGAATTCCCGCGCCGAAAACCATGCTGGTCCACAGGGACAATGCTGATCGCATCGAGACCGAACTGGGGCTGCCGGTGGTGCTCAAGCAACCCGACAGCGCGTTTTCGGTGGGCGTGAGCCGGGTAGATGATGCTGAGAGCCTGGGACAAGTGGTTGCCGCCTTGCTGAAGAATTCGGACCTGGTGGTCGCCCAGGAGTACCTGCCCACACCGTTCGACTGGCGGGTCGGAGTGATGGATGGGCGCGCCCTGTACGTGTGTCGCTATTACATGGCAAGAGGTCATTGGCAGATCATTCAGCGCGAAGGCGTCAGGAAGCTCGAGGGCAATGCCGACACCATGCCGGTGGAGCAGGCCCCGCCCGCGGTGGTGGAAACGGCACTGAAAGCTGCAGGTCTGATCGGCCTGGGGCTGTACGGGGTCGATCTGAAGGAGGTCAATGGCCGGGTGGTGGTGATCGAGGTCAACGACAATCCCTCCATTGATGCCGGTTGCGAGGATGCGGTGCTCAAGGATCAGCTCTATCGCGACATCCTTGAGGTGATGCTCAAGAGAATCTCGGCGCGAAAGGGAATGGCCTGATGCCCATTCTTGAACCGGTCACACCGCAACCGATCCTGCATGCCTTTGCCGGTTACGGCATCGAACTGGAATACATGATCGTCGATCGTGACACGCTGGTTGTCAGGCCGCTGGCGGATCGTCTGCTTGTTGATGCCGACGGTGAGATCGCAAATGAGATCGAGCACGGCGAACTGGCCTGGTCGAACGAACTGGTTCTGCATGTCATCGAGCTCAAGACCAATGGGCCGTCCGAGACCTTGCAGGGATTGGGGGAGACATTCCATCGCGATCTGCTGACCATCAACTCACGCCTGGCCGGGGAGGGCGCCTGCCTGCTGCCGAGCGCCATGCACCCCTTGTTCGATCCAGCCCGAGAGACGCGCCTGTGGCCGCACGGCCAGAACGAGATCTATGCGGCTTACGACCGGATTTTCGGCTGCCGCGGGCATGGCTGGTCGAATCTGCAGTCCATGCATATCAATCTGCCGTTCCATGACGACGCCGAATTCAGCGCTCTGCATGCGGCCATTCGGGTGGTGTTGCCGTTGCTCCCGGCGCTGGCGGCCGCCTCGCCGCTGGAGCAGGGCGCTCCTGCCGCCTGGCTGGATCATCGCCTGCGCTACTACCGGGATAACCAGCGCAAGGTGCCCGAGATTTCCGGCCTGGTGGTGCCCGAGGCGATCAGCGGCATCGCTGACTACCACGAGCGTATTCTGGATCCCATGTATGCCGCCATCGCTGCCTACGATCCGGACGGTATCCTGGCCGACGACTGGCTGAACTCACGTGGCGCCATTGCCCGTTTCGAACGTCAGACTATCGAGATTCGCTTGATCGATCTGCAGGAATGTCCAGCCGCCGACCTGGCCATCGCCGAGGCCGTGGTGTCGATGGTCAAGGCCTTTTACGAGCAGCGACTGGCCGGGTTTTCCAGCCAGCAGGAGATGCCGACTTCCGAGCTGGCCGAGCTGTTGTGGCGGTGTGCCCGGCTGGGTTCCAAGGCCATGATCGAACATCCCGGCTACCTGCGGCTGTTGGGGTTGGACGCGCCACTGACCGCCGGCAAGGCTTGGTCACATCTACTCGAACAGGAACTTGATATCAGTGACTCGGCCCGACAGTTGCTTCACCAGATGCTAGAACGGGGCACACTGGCCGAGGCCATCATGGCCCGTCTGGGGCCCGAACCGGATCACGCATCCATCCAGTCATGCTACCGTGAACTGGCACAATGCCTGAACGACAATCGCCTGTTTCACTGATCACTGCCGAACATGCCAGCAACTCGGTGCCCGAGCGCTGGCGGGCGCTGTTCGCCGGACAGGAAGAAATCCTTGATACCCATCTGGCCCGGGACCCAGGCAGTAAGGATCTGGCCGCCAAGCTGGCCGAACGACTGGAAGCGCCGCTGTTGACCGGGAAGATCACCCGTTTGCTGGTCGATCTGAACCGATCGGCTTCCCATCCACGCCGCTTGAGCACGTTCAGCAAGTCCCTTCCGGCTGAGGAGCGGGAATTTCTGGTGCAGGAATACTGGCAATCCCACTGGAATGCCTACGCTCAAACCATCGAGCGTTTGCCCGGGCAGGTGGTTCACATCGCCTGCCACAGCTTTTCGCCGATTCTGGACGGCAAGGTACGCACGACCGATATTGGCCTGTTGTACGACCCCTCCAGGGAGCAAGAGAAAGCATGGTGCTTGCGACTGCAGTCAGCCTTGCGACAGCACTTGCCGGAACTGAAGATTCACATGAATCAACCCTACCGTGGCGTCTCGAACGGCCTCGGTCAGCAGCATCGTCGATTGTTTGGCGATGACAAGCTCATCACCTTCGAACTGGAAGTCAATAGTGCATTGCTTGACCGGTCTGAATGGGGTGAGGTGGAAAGACGGATCATCATGGCGATCGAAGAGATTTCGGCAGCAGGCGATCCGTGATGATGCCGTTGACCGAATCGGGCAGGGCGGCCAGTTCCTCGGCATCGTTGACCGTGAACAGCCACAGGTCCAGGCCCATGGAGCGAAGTCTTGCCAGATCGGACCAGGTGGCCGGATCGCGGATGGTCTTGCGATTGAGTACAACCAGGTCGATGGGTTGATCTTCCAGTAGCCCGGGCAGTTCGGCGATGGGCCGTTTGGGGACATAGTTGGCCCAGCCGATGCGTCCGTAGCCCAGCTCACGCGCCAGCGTGATCTCGGCGGTCGAGAAGACCTGTGCCAGCACCCGTGTGCGCAACGGCCCGAAGATTTCGGCCAGCTTTTCCAGCGCGATGTCATTGCGAGTCTTGATATCGGTGACCAGCCAGGCATCATCATGGTCGGCCAGCCAGTCGCTCAGCAGGCCCGGATCGATTGGGGTCAGTTCGCCGCGCATGGATAACTTCTGAAAGGTCGTCAGTGGCAAGCCCTGGTGACGAATCAGCGGGGCGGCCAGCTTCCATGAAAGTGGCAGGCCGGCCGGGTCGAACCAGCGCCTGAAGGTCGGTCCCCAGTCATGCAGGCCGACCAGGTGACCGTCACGGGTCCAGTGCAGGTCGAACTCAAACCAGCGAATGCCCTTGGCGTACCAGTCATTCAGACACTCGATTGCATTGGGGTAGCTGCCCAGTTCGCTGCCGCCGGTGGCGTGGGCGATGATCAATCGGTCGGTCGCGACAGGTTCGAAAACGATGTGCTCGACTCCGCTGCGATCAGGCCAGCGCCACCACCATGCAAGCCAGGGTAGGAACGCGGCAGCCACAATCAAAGCGCTCAGAATCGTGATGAAAAGGAACATGATCCACATGTTGGCACAACGCGACAATTGTGCAAGTTCGTCAAGGGTTTCAGGCACTGGTCTCCGGGCGCGTCGCAAGGGCCTGCTGTGGTATAATTTGGCGCTTGTTCCACCTGTTTTATCCTGCCCATTCAGTGCCATTTCTGCACTTGATAAAAGTCAGGATAATCAGTTGTTTATAACATAAATCTAATACTCATTCGGGACTTTCCTGATGGCGGAATTGGCACGGGAAGTGCTCCAGGTCAACCTGGAAGACGAAATGCGGCAGTCCTACCTCGATTACGCCATGAGCGTGATTGTGGGAAGAGCACTGCCGGATGTGCGTGACGGCCTCAAGCCGGTGCATCGGCGGGTGCTTTACGCCATGCATGAACTGGGCAACGACTACAACAAGCCCTACAAGAAATCGGCCCGTGTGGTCGGTGATGTCATCGGTAAATACCACCCCCATGGCGATACCGCCGTGTACGACACCATCGTGCGCATGGCCCAGCCATTTTCCATGCGCTACATGCTGGTTGACGGGCAGGGCAACTTCGGTTCGGTAGACGGTGACTCGCCGGCAGCCATGCGATACACCGAAGTACGCATGGCCCGCCTGGCGCATGAAATCCTGGCCGATATCGACAAGGAAACGGTCAACTTCGTCCCCAACTACGACGAGTCCGAGCACGAGCCGGCCGTCATGCCGACCCGGGTCCCCAATCTTCTGGTCAACGGCTCTTCGGGTATTGCGGTGGGCATGGCCACCAACATTCCGCCGCACAACCTCGGCGAGGTCATCAATGCCTTGCTGGCCCTGATCGACGAGCCGGAACTGGGCGTCGACGAGGTGATGGAATACCTGCCGGGACCGGACTTTCCGACCGCGGCCATCATCAATGGCGCCGACGGCATCGAACAAGCCTATCGCACCGGTCGTGGCCGCATCTATTTGCGGGCCCGCTCGCATGTCGAGACCGATGATGACAGCGGGCGTGCCCGCATCGTGGTCACCGAGTTGCCCTACCAGGTCAACAAGGCGCGCCTGCTGGAGAAAATCGCCGATCTGGTAAAGCTCAAGAAGATCGAGGGCATCTCGGGCTTGCGCGACGAGTCCGACAAGGACGGCATGCGCATGGTCATCGAGCTCAAGCGCGGCGAGGTGCCGGAAGTGCTGCTGAATAATCTTTATCAGCACACCCAGTTGCAGACCGTGTTCGGCATCAACATGGTCGCGCTGATCGACGGCCAGCCGAGGGTGCTCAACATCGTCGACATCCTGTCGGCGTTCCTGGCCCACCGTCGCGAAGTGGTCACCCGTCGCAGCTTGTACGAGCTGCGCAAGGCGCGCGATCGCGCACATATCCTGGAAGGCCTGACGGTCGCATTGGCCAATCTGGACGAGGTCATTGCGCTGATCAAGGCTTCGCCAACGCCCGCCGATGCCCGTGAGGCATTGCAGGCCAAGCGCTGGGATGCCGGCCTGGTCCAGGCATTGCTCGGGCAGGCCGGGGCCGAGCTGTCGCGACCGGAAGGATTGTTGCCGGAGTTCGGGCTGGGCGAGGGCGGTTACCAGCTCTCTCCGACCCAGGCCCAGGCGATTCTGGATCTGCGCCTGCAGAAGCTGACCGGGCTGGAGCAGGAAAAGCTGTCCGAGGAGTACCAGGAAATACTTGGACACATCAAGGAGCTGATGCGCATTCTCTCCGAGCCTGATGCCTTGATGGAAGTCATTCGCGAGGAGTTGAACGCACTCAAGGATCAGTTCACTGATGAGCGTCGCTCCGAAATCGTGCGTGATCACCTCAACCTGACCATGGAAGACCTGATCACCCCGGAAGATGTGGTGGTCACGCTGTCACATGCCGGTTATGCCAAGTATCAACCGCTGGATCGTTACCGGGCTCAGCGTCGTGGTGGCCGCGGACGCAGCGCCACGCGCACCAAGGACGAGGATTTCGTCGAACGTTTCTGGGTGACCAATACCCACGACACCCTGCTGGTGTTTACCAGCGCGGGCAAGGTCTACAAGACCAAGGTCTACGAATTGCCGCAGGCCGGACACAACAGCCGCGGTCGGCCGATGGTCAACCTGTTGCCGCTGGAAGAGGGCGAGCGCATCAACGCGGTGTTGCCGACCCGCGAGTTTCCCGATGACTGGTTCGTGTTCTTCGCCACGCGCTCCGGCCGGGTCAAGAAAACCCCGCTGTCAGATTTTGCCAATATCCGCTCCAATGGCATCTGGGCGGTACTGCTGGAAGAAGGCGATGAACTGGTCGACGTGGCGTTCACCGATGGCACGCGCGACATTCTGCTGTTTTCCTCGGCCGGCAAGACCATTCGTTTCAACGAGACTGATGTTCGGCCCATGGGTCGCCAGACTCGCGGGGTCAACGGCATTCGCCTGAAAAAGGACCAAGTGGTGGTGTCCATGGTGGTTGCCGAGACCGACCAGGACCTCGATGTGCTGCTGGCCACCGCCAATGGTTACGGCAAGCGCACCGCCCTGGGCGAGTTCCCGGTCTACAAGCGCGGCGGCCAGGGTGTTATCGGCATTCAGGTATCCGAACGCAATGGCGCGCTGATGGCCGCGTTGTCGGTCAGCGATGAGGATGATGTCATGCTGACCTCGAACTCCGGCACCCTGGTGCGTACTTCCGCCGACGAAATCTCGCGGCTCGGACGCAATACCCAAGGGGTGACCCTGATCCGCCTGTCCGACGACGAACAGGTCATCGGCATGGCCCGCGTGGCCGCATCCGAGGACGACGAGATCGACGAGGAATCCTGATTTGGGGGCCTACAAATAAATCAAAGGAATTCTCCCGCAGAGGCGCGGAGGCGCAGAGAAAGAAGATTCGGGTTTCGGAATGGATTTGCCTCAAAAGGCGCATCTGGCAGGTTGAAGCCGGGTTTGTCGTAGTATGGGGTATCGACACTTTCCAGCGAGAGAATACCCATGAGCGAAGAGCAAAAGCCCGACACCAAGGAAGAATCCGCATCCGAGCCGGAGCCCAAGGGCTCTCAGGAGTCGGCATCGGCCGTGGCCGAGGGTTATATCGGCCATGTCAAGGAAGTGCTGACTCAGCCGGATGATCATTTTGCCGATGACAGCAAGGCTTCACGCAACCACGGACTGATCTCGGCCGGACTGTTTCTGGTGATGGTCTTCGTGTTCAACGTCATCACCCAGGTGACCCGTCTCAGCTCCTGGAGATTCGAGTTCGGGTTTCTGACCAGCTCGTTGAGGGTGGTGTTGGCGCTCGGCCTGCCGATAGTCGCCACCGTGTTCGTGCTGCGCTGGCTGGAGAGCCGGTCAGGCACCGCCCGCTCAGTGGATTTCTATACCGGCCGCTTTGGTGCCATGCTGATCCTGCCGATGCTGCTGGTGGCCGTGGGCATACCACTGAATCTGCTGGATGTCACCGTGCAGGGCTGGTTCTACGGGGCCGCGCTGATCTTCACCTATATCTCGGTTTTCATGCTCAGCTATCTGTATGCGGCCAAGGGCAAGCTGCAGACCGCCGTGCTCATGGCCGTGGGCTTCTACTTTGCCTATCGGCTGCTGAGAATGCTGCTCTGAAACGATGAAATCCGAACGCGTCAGGCATGCCTGACGCGTTTGGATATTCAAGCTGTCTCCAGCCAGGCTTCCATCGGCGGACAGGAGCAGACCAGGTTACGGTCGCCATAGACATTGTCGACCCGCCCGACCGGGGCGAAATACTTGGACTGGCGCAATTCCGGTATCGGCCATCCGGCGATCTGCCGACTGTAGCCGTGTTTCCAGTCGTCACTGCCGAGTTCGACCACGGTATGCGGCGCATTTTTCAGCGGGTTGTCCTCCTGGTCCCATTCGCCGTTGGCCACGCGGTCAATTTCACCGCGAATGGCGATCATCGCCTCGATGAACCGATCGAGCTCCTGCAGGGACTCGCTTTCGGTCGGTTCGATCATCAAGGTACCGGGCACCGGCCATGACATGGTCGGTGCATGAAACCCGTAATCGATCAGGCGCTTGGCGACATCTTCCTCGCTGATACCGGCGCTTTCCTTGAATGGGCGAAGGTCAACGATGCACTCATGGGCAATGCGCCCGTTTCGCCCCGTGTAGAGAATGTCGAAGTGATCTTGCAGTCCCCTGGCCAGGTAATTGGCATTGAGAATGGCGACCTGTGTGGCGCGGCGCAGCCCATCACGACCCATCAGCCGAATGTAGGCCCAGGAGATGGGCAGAATTCCGGCACTGCCCCAGGGTGCGGCCGCCACGGCGGGATTGGGGCCGAACTCCGGACCCAGCAAACCGGTGACATGACCGGGGAGAAACGGCACGAGATGCTCGCGCACGCCGATCGGTCCGATGCCCGGCCCACCGCCCCCATGGGGAATGCAGAAGGTCTTGTGCAGATTCAGGTGGCAAACATCGGCGTAGTCGGCAATCCTTGACCAGCCGACCAGGGCATTCATGTTGGCCCCATCCAGGTAAACCTGCCCCCCGGCGGCTCGCACCTTGTTGCAGATGGTGACGACATCTTCCTCGAATACGCCATGGGTGGATGGATAAGTGATCATCAGGGCCGCCAGGCGGTCCTGGTGCTTCTCGATCTTGGCTTCCAGGTCCGCCAGGTCGATATTGCCCTTGCTGTCGCAGCCGACCACGACAATGTCCATGCCGGTCATCTGGGCACTGGCCGGGTTGGTGCCGTGCGCGGACGAGGGAATCAGGCAGACATTGCGATGGCCCTCGCCACGTTTTTCCTGCCAGCCCTTGATGGCCAGCAAACCGGCGTATTCGCCCTGTGAACCGGCATTCGGCTGCAGCGAAATGGCGCTGAAACCGGTCAGGTTGATCAGCATCTGTTCGAGCTCGCCGATCAGGGTGTGGTAGCCGCGTGCCTGGTCCCAGGGACAGAATGGGTGCAGGCCGGCGAATTCGGGCCAGGTGATCGGCATCATTTCCGCGGTGGCGTTGAGCTTCATGGTGCATGAACCCAGCGGAATCATGGCATGGGTCAGGCTCAGGTCACGGTTTTCCAGGCGCTTGAGATAGCGCAGCATTTCTGTTTCGGAACGGTATCTGGAAAACACCTCGTGGGTCAGGAAATCCGTTGTTCTGACCATTTCATCCGGAATGGCCGCATGGTCGCCTGGCAGGTCATGGTCGAGTTGGTCCAGGTCATGACTTGCGCGATCGAACAGTTTCAACAGGCTGACGATATGTCGGCGGCGAGTGCACTCGTTGACAGTGATACCGATGTAACCGTCGCGGTCGGCGCGCAGATTCAGGCCGGCACGCTGGGTGCGATGCAGAATGGCCTGGCGAAGCGGTTCATCCATGCGTACTGAAAGGGTGTCGAAGAAATGGTCATGTTCAAGCTCGTAACCACCATTGGTCAATGCCTTCGCCAGCAAGCAGGTGTGCCGATGAATGCGCCGGGCGATCTTTTTCAGACCTTCCGGCCCGTGCCAGACTGCGTAGAAGCTGGCCATCACCGCCAGCAGGGCTTGAGCGGTGCAGATGTTGCTCATCGCCTTCTCACGGCGAATATGTTGCTCGCGCGTCTGCAGGGCCATGCGCAAGGCCGGATTGCCATGCCGATCGCGCGAGACGCCGATGATGCGCCCGGGCACGCTGCGTCGAAAGTCTTCGCGAGTTGCCAGGAACGCGGCATGCGGGCCACCGTACGCCATTGGTACGCCGAATCGCTGGGCCGAGCCAATCACCACGTCAGCACCGGACTCGCCGGGCGCCTTGAGCATCACCAGCGCCATCAGGTCGGCGGCCACTGAAACCAGGGCACCGTGTTCGTGCGCCTCGCCGATCAGGCCGTCGAGATCCAGGAGACGACCGTCACTGCCGGGATACTGGACCAGGACGCCAAAACATTCGGTCTGGCGCACTTCAGCCTCGATGTCATCGCAGACGCGAATATCCAGGTCCAGGTGCAGGCCGCGGTTCTTGACCACGTCAATGGTCTGGGGCAGGCAGTTGGCATCGACCAGGAACACATTGCTGGATGCCTTGCGATTGACACGCCGGAGCATCGCCATTGCTTCGGCCGCGGCGGTGGCCTCATCAAGCAAAGAGGCATTGGCCAGCTCCATGCCGGTCAGGTCCATGACCATTTGCTGGAAGTTGAGCATTCCTTCCAGACGACCCTGCGAAATCTCGGCCTGGTAGGGCGTATAGGCGGTGTACCAGCCCGGGTTCTCCAGGATGTTGCGCTGAATGACCGGCGGCGTGATGGTGGGGTGATAGCCCAGGCCGATCATGCTGTGACTGAGGGTGTTGGTCTGGGCGATGTCCCGGATCTGCTCGAGCACCCGCTCCTCGTTGTCGCAGGCCGGCAGGTCGAGAGGATCTTCGATGCGGATACTGCCGGGCATGGTTTCCTGCATCAGGGCATCGAGCGACTGGCTGTCAACCGCCTTGAGCATTCTCGAGATGTCACTTTCATCGGGCCCGATATGACGGGCGATGAATTCATCATGGGCTTCCAGTGCATGCAGGGGCGAGCCGGGGTCGCGTATTTCGGTCATGGAATTTTCTGAGGTTGAGGTCATATGAATGTCAGGTAGTGATCAATCAGCAAGAATGCAAACAGGGCCATGAGGTAGAGTACTGAATAATTGAACATCTGCATGGCCAGTTGTTCGCTCTTGGGCTTGAGCATGGCAATGGCATAGCCCAGAAAACCCAGGTTCAGCACCATTGCGCCGGCCAGGTAGACCAGGCCGCTCATCCCGGTCAGCCAGGGCAGCAGCGTGACCAGGATCAGGATGATGGTATAGAAAAGAATCTGCCATCGAGTGAAGGTCACTCCATGGGTTACCGGCAGCATGGGCACATCGGCCGCAGCGTAATCGTGGCGCCGATAAATGGCCAGCGCCCAGAAATGGGGCGGCGTCCACACGAATACGATCAGGAAAAGAATCAGGGCATGCGGGTGGATCTCGCCGGTTACTGCAATCCATCCAAGCACGGGGGGAGCGGCACCGGCCGCACCACCGATGACGATGTTCTGGGGCGTGGCATGCTTGAGCCAGACGGTGTAGATCAGTGCATATCCGATCAGGCTGACAAAGGTCAACACTGCGGTCAGCACATTGATGAACAGCACCAGGATCAGCATCGAGGCCACGGCCAGGCTTGCGGCAAAGATGATGACCTTGCGCTCGCTGAGCTGGCCGGTCGGCAACGGACGGTGTCGCGTGCGCAACATGTGGCCGTCGGTTCGCGCATCAAGCAGGTGGTTGATGGCGGCCGCGCTGGCCGCGGCCAGACCAATCCCGAGATTGCCCAGAATCAGGGCATCCAGCGGAATCATTCCGGGCACGGCCAGCGCCATTCCGACCAGTGCGGTGAACACGATCAGGCTGACGACCCGCAACTTGCACAGCGCAAGGTAACTGCGCGTCTGGCTCATGACCGCCGTGGCCATCAGGACACCCGTTCTCGGGTCGAGGTCAGGGTCAGCAGGTAAACCATCACGCCAAGCAGCAGGGCAGCCATGCCGTTATGGGCTACAGCCACCGACAACGGTAGGCCGAGCACGACATTGGCAATTCCAAGGGCGATCTGGATGGTCAACAGTGTCGCCAGCAGGGTGGCGGGTTGACGAAATCCCGGCGTTAGCCACAGTTGCCACAGTAGCCAGCCGAAAACTCCCAGGACGACCAGGGCGCCAATCCGGTGAGTCAAATGAATGGCCACGCGGGCATTCTGGTCGAGGATGCCGCCTTCGTAGTCCACTCCGATCTCGCGCCACAGGGTGAAGCCTTCGGTGAAGTTGGTGTCCGGCCACCATTGGCCCATGCAGGTCGGAAAATCCGGGCATGACAGGGCGGCATAGTTGGTGCTGACCCAGCCACCAAGCAGGATCTGGCCAATCAGCACAACCATGGCAAACAGCAAGGGCCACTTCATGCGCCGCTGCGCAAGATTGGGCGGGGCGCGTTCCGGGCGAGTAATCAGCCACAGCCAGACCAGCAGACAGAAGGTCAGCATGCCACCGGCCAGGTGGGCCAGGACAATGGCCGGCTTGAGCAGCATGGTGACCGTCCACATGCCCAGCAATCCCTGGAAGATGACCACTCCCAACAGCACCATGGGCAGAATGACGGGCTGACCCGGTTCATGGCGACGCTTCCAGGCGAAAAAGGCCAGCAGCAGGACCAGAAAGCCCAGCAGGGTAGCCACGTAGCGATGAACCATTTCGCGAATGGCCTTACCGGTTTCCACGGGTCGCTCGGCCCAGCGCTCGTTGGCCGCGGCAATCGCTTCATCGGTCTGCGGCCAGGTCAGCTTGCCATAGCATCCCGGCCAGTCCGGACAACCCAGACCGGCATCGGTCAGTCGCACCCAGGCGCCCAGGACAATCACCACCAGGGTCAGAGCAGTCGTGGCCAGGGCCAGTCGGTTGTAGGTTCGGGAAGTGATCATCAAATGGTCAGTCGCGCTGGGTCCAGGTCAGCAGGCGGCGCAGGTCGCGGCGTATCCCGTTGGGATCGGCATCGGCGGCGTAACCCAATATTATATTGGCCATCGGGTCGGTAATGTAAGCCGCACTGGAATTCTCGATCGCCGGGAAGTGCTCAAGCAGACCTTCGGCCTGATCTTCATGAATGACAAGAAATGCCTCATCCAGCTCGTTGATTTTTGAGAGGGTATCGTCGTCTATTGGGGCGGTGCTGAGCAGCATCAGACCGATGTCTGGTTGGTGGCGGTCCTGGGCGCGCCGGATTTGTCGCAGCCAGTAGAGATCCTCCAGGCATTCGTCTGCGCATGCAGTGTGTCGTCGGTGAATGACGAACCATCGATCGATCAGGTCATTACGGGTCAGGGCCTGGCCGTGAGCATCGACCACGTCGAATTCGGGCAAGGGGATGACCGGCTGGATCAGCTCACCATGGTTGCGGGTTTCCGCCGGTCGCCAGGAAAACCATTCGCTGTGCAGCAGCACGGCAATGATGACCGGGGCCAGAAACAGCATGAAGACAATAATGATGGCTTGCTTGTTCATTTACTTGCGCAGGGCTCGGATGGTGAGAATGATCCAGATCAGGAAAACGACGATACCGATGCTGGTCCACTGGAATGCATAGCCCCGGTGGCGTTCCGGACCCATGGTGACCGGACGCCACTCATCGCCGGTCAGATGCGCGGGGTGGTCGGCATCGAGCAACAGCACCCGGTCGGCCAGCTCGGGACCAAAGGCCTCCTGAAGGTGCTCCAGGTCGAAATAGGTCATCAGGTTAGGCCACTGCTCGGCATCCAGCGGTTCGGCCCGGCCGATCTGAATACCGACTCGTGGTGGTGGGCTGATGCGTCCGGACAGGTCGATGGACGCGGTCTCGGTCTCGAATTCGGGCCATTGACCGGAGCGCCGGTCGTATGGCTGCCAGCCACGATTGACCAGCACGATCCGGTCAGAATCGTCGGGATGAAAGGGAGTGAATACGTGTACCCCGGGATGGTTGTTGCGGACCTGGTTATCGAGCAGCACGTGGCGGGTCGGATCGAAACGGCCGGTCCCGCTGACCGGCGTGTAATTATCGAGGTCATTTTCGGCCAGCGAGGCGCTCGGGGCGGTCTCCCATTGGTCCAGCAGGGCTTGCTTTTCTTCGGCACGATCCATTTGCCACATGGCCAGCCGGCCACAGCCGAGCAGCACCAGAACCGCAACCATGTGCGGCAGCCATGTTCTCAACCGGATTCTCGTCAGGAACTTCATCACGAACGGGATTTATAATATAAGTACTGTCAATTTGAGGTCATTCGCCTTGCTGAGCAAAATCCTGATCATTTCCGTATTTCTGGCCATCCTCTACACCCTGGCCTCAAGCTTCTATTTTCTGGTCAAGGATCAAGGCGATGGAGATCGCACGGTCAGGCGCTTGAGCTGGCGAGTGGGGTTGTCGATGGCGTTAGTGCTGGCCCTTTGGGGCGGTTTTCATCTGGGCATCATCGAACCGCAGGGCGTCAACCCTGTCCAGTATTCGATTCCGTGAAACCGGGTCTTGCGCGGCGCGGTTTCAGAGCTTGTCGAGTACGTATTCAGCGCTTGAGACCCGGAACCCGCCGGGTTCATCGACAAATAGCTCCTTGACGATGCCGTCTTCGAGAATCATCGCATAACGCAGCGAACGCACGCCCATTCCAAAGGCACTGCTGTCGATGTCCAGGCCGAGCGCCCGGGCGAATTCGGCGTTGCCGTCGGCTGCCATGATGATCTGCTGGTCAAGCCCGGTGTGCTTTCGCCAGGCATCCATGACAAAGATATCCATGACCGCGGTGCAAACGACGCGATCGATTCCCTTGTCCATCAGGGCCTGATGATGATCCCGGAAACCGGGCAGGTGTTTGGTCGAGCATGTCGGTGTGAATGGACCCGGGACAGCGAACAGCACGATCCGGCCGTTGCCAAGCAGTTCGGTGGTGGAAATCGGCGTCGGTCCGTCAGCGGTCATGACCGTGAGGTTGACCTCGGGCAGGGCCCGCCCTGCTTGAATCGTCACTCCGGTCTCAGCCCCCGAGCGCCTTGTCCATTGCATCAAGCAGGACCTTCTTGTCGATCGGCTTGGTGATGTAGGCGGCCGCGCCCTGGCGCATGCCCCAGATACGATCGGTTTCCTGGTCCTTGGTGGTCACGAAAATGACCGGAATATCGGCAGTCGACTCATTCTTGGAGATCTTGCGGGTTGCCTGAAAGCCGTTGAGGCCCGGCATGACGACATCCATCAGGATCAGGTCGGGGACCTCGGCGATGGCTTTTTCAACACCTTCCTCGCCATTGGCCGCCGTGACCACCTGGTGGCCGGCGCCCTCGACAATCTGCGATAGCGAATAAAGTTGAGATTCGGAATCGTCAACGATCAATACTTTGGCCATAGTCTTCCCTTTTGATGTGCTCTCTCTGCTGTGGCGTCAATGATACTCGAAACGGGCTGGAAAAGGGACGTCCGGTCAGTGCAAGGCCACCAGGGTTCGACCTCGCCCACCCGCTGAAAGCAGGCGCTCGAAGGTTTCCTGCAGGTCATCCAGGGTGACCGTGTCACCGGCGATTAAGTCCAGGTGGCGCGGTTTCCAGTCACTGGCCAGGCGTTGCCACAGCGACTCGCGCAACGGGTAGGGACAGCCGGCCGAGTTGATGCCGAGCAGACCGATGCCCCGAATGATGAAGGGCATGACCGTGGTGTTCAGGCCGATGCCGCCGGCCATGCCGCAGGACGCGATATTGCCCCATGGTTCGATGATCCGGGTCAATCCGGCCAGTGTGTCGCCGCCGACATTGTCCAGGGCGCCGGCAAATCGCGCCGAGGCCAATGGAGTTTCGGGCCAGTACAGATCGTGACGGGAAATGCACTGATCAGCGCCCAACTCGTGCAGCCAGTCGAATTCCTCGAGCTTGCCGCTGATGGCGGTGATCTGGTAACCGGCCCTGGAGAAGATATCGATGGCCAGCGAGCCGACGCCGCCGCTGGCGCCGGTGATGCAGATCGGGCCCATCTCCGCTGTCTGGCCATTGGCCTCCATGCGATGCAGGGCCAGGGCCGCGGTAAATCCGGCCGTGCCCAGCAGCATGGCCTCCTTCAGATCCAGCCCATCCGGCAGGGGGACCAGCCACTTTGACGGCACCCGCAGGAACTGGCTGTATCCGCCGTCACGGGTCTCGGACAGTCCGCAGCCGGTCATCAATACCTGCTCACCGCCGGAAAACCGCTCCGACTGGCTCTCGATGACTTCGCCGGCCGCGTCGATGCCGCCATTGAGCGGGAACGTCCTCAGGATCTTGCCCTTGCCAGAGCCGGCCAGCGCATCCTTGTAGTTGACGCTGGAGTAGTGCACCTTGATGACGACATCGCCTTCGGACTGCTCGTCGATGCCCTGATCGACCACCTCGGCGCGGTAGCCGTCCTCGTCGTCGAAGATGCGCAGGGCCTTGAATGAATCGGGGATCTTTGCAGTCATGTCAGGTCTCTCAAGTTGCCGGGAGACGGAAGACGGGAGACGGGAGACGAACCACTGGGCCGACGTCTTCCGTCTCCCGTCTCCCGTCTCCCATCAGTTGGTCTTGTGAATCGCCCGCTTGTCCACTGCCAGGGCCGCTTCGTGGACGGCCTCCGACAGGGTCGGGTGGGCGTGAACGATACGCGCCAGGTCCTCGCTGGAACCGGCGAATTCCATCGCCACCACGCATTCGGCAATCAGTTCCGAGGCGGTGGGTCCGATGATCTGCACGCCGAGGATGCGATCGTCCTCGGCATCGGCCAGGATCTTGACATGCCCGGCGGCCTCGCCCATGGCCAGACCACGGCCGGTGGCGGCAAACGGGAAGCTGCCGGCGCGATATTCGACGCCGTCTTCCTTGAGCTGTTTTTCGGTCTTGCCGACCCAGGCGATTTCGGGGTCGGTGTAGATCACCCAGGGAATGGTGTCGAGATTGATGTGGCCGTAACCGGTGGCTATTGCCTCGACCACGGCAATGCCTTCCTCGGAAGCCTTGTGGGCCAGCATGGGGCCACGCACGAGATCACCGATGGCCCAGACATTCTCGGCACTGGTGCGGCAATCGTCGTCGACCTTGACCTGGCCCCGGTCGGTCAGTTCAACGCCTGAATCGTCGGCCAGCAGACCCTCGGAGGCGGCCTTGCGGCCGACCGCGACCAGCAAACGGTCAAAGGTTTCGCTTTGCTCGCCATTCTTGTCGGTCCAGGTCACCTTGACCTTGTCATCGCTGACCTCGGCCGAAGAGACCTTGGCGCCCAGGCGAATGTCCAGGCCCTGTTTCTTGAATTCTCGCGCCGCTGCCTTCGAGACATCGGTATCGACCACCGGAAGCAGCTCGTCCATGGCCTCGAGCAGAACCACTTCCGAGCCCAGGCGACGCCACACACTGCCCATCTCCAGGCCGATCACCCCGGCGCCGATCACCGCCAGGCGCTCGGGCACGGCATCGAATTCCAGGGCGCCGATATTGTCGACGATGACCTTGCCGTCGATTTCAACATTGGGAATCGAGAAGGCCACTGACCCGGCCGCCAGCATCACATGCTTGCCAACCGCAATATAGGCGTCTCCATCATGCGGGCGCACCTCGACCTGGCGATCGGAAAACAGCTTGCCGCGACCATTGGCGAACTCGATCTTGTTGGCCTTGAACAACTGCACCAGGCCGCCGTTGAGCTGCTTGACGATCTTGCGCTTGCGCTCGATCATCTTGCCGACATCCATGGACACCTTTTCGACATTGATGCCGTGGGCGGTGTAATCGTGCTGGATATGATGGAAATGCTTGGAGGAATCCAGCAGTGCCTTTGAAGGAACACAGCCCACATTCAGACAGGTGCCACCGGGCGCCGGCTTGCCGTTATCGTCCTGGCGATCATCGATCAGCAGAACCTTGAGCTCAAGCTGGGCCGCGCGAATGGCTGCGGCATAGCCACCCGGGCCGCCGCCGATCACGATCAGATCAAATTCCTTGTCAGCCATTATTCTTCCTTCGGTGCCTTCGGTGTTTTTCGGTGGTTTGATGGGTGCTCTTCAATCAATGCTCAGAGCCCCAACAGCATGCGAGCGGGATCTTCAAGCGCTTCCTTGACCGCGACCAGGAACTGGACGGCATCCTTGCCGTCGATGATGCGGTGATCGTAGGACAGGGCGATGTACATCATCGGGCGGATGACGATCTCGCCGTCTTCAGCGATCGGGCGATCCTTGATCGTGTGCATGCCGAGGATGGCGCTCTGGGGCATGTTCAGAAGCGGTGTCGACAGTAACGATCCGAATACCCCGCCGTTGGTGATGGTGAAAGTGCCGCCCTGGAGGTCTTCAAGCTGAATCGAACCCTTGCGTGCCTGTTCGGCATAGTCGGCGATGCCGGCCTCGATCTCGGCCAGGCTCATGCGCTCGGCATTGCGAAGGATCGGCACCAGCAGGCCGCGTTCGGTCGACACGGCAATGCCGACGTCCTGGAAGCCGTGGTAGACGATCTCATCGCCATCGATCGAGGCATTGACGACCGGATGCTTCTGAAGCGCTTCGCTGCAAGCCTTGACGAAAAACGACATGAAGCCGAGCTTGACGCCGTGGCGCTTCTGGAAGTCGTCCTTGTAGCGGGCGCGGATATCCTTGACCGCCTGCAGGTTGACTTCGTTGAACGAGGTCAGAATGGCCGCGGTGTTCTGGGCGTCTTTCATGCGCTCGGCAATGCGCGAGCGCAAGCGCGACATCTTGACGCGCTCTTCCTGGCGCGGACCGCCGCCGCTCTTGATGTGCTTGAGCATGTCGCCCTTGGTGACGCGACCGCCACGCCCGGAGCCTTCAACTTGTCCGGAGTCAACACCATGCTCATTGGCCAGGCGGCGTGCCGATGGCGGCAGATCGCGATCCTGCGATTTTTTCGACTTGCCCTCATCCTTTTCGGTCGCCTTGGAACGCTTGTCTTCTCCGCCGTCATCCTTCTGTTCGGAGTCGTCCTTCTTCTCGCTCTTTTCGGACGCTTCCGACTCATCATCGGCCGGGGCTTCGCCTTCTTCCATCGAGCCGAGCACTTCGCCTTCGGTGACGGTATCGCCCTCGTTGGCACTGATGTCCTTGAGAACGCCATTGGCCGGCGCCGGAACCTCGAGTACCACCTTGTCGGTTTCCAGGTCGACCAGGTTCTCGTCGCGACTGATTTGATCGCCGGGTTTCTTGTGCCACTTGGCTACCGTGGCATCGGAGACCGACTCGGGCAGATTGGGGACTTTGACTTCAATACTCATGGAATTTCCTTAGTCTGTTCCTTCACCATGGGTCAGCGCCTGGCTGACCAGATTTTTCTGTTGTTCGATATGGACTTGATAGTAGCCGACCGCCGGCGATGCCGACCCTTCACGGCCGACGTATTTGAGGCTCTGACCGTCGCGGATACAGGCTTGCAGGTGATGGCGGATCTGGAACCACGCACCCTGGTTGAGCGGTTCTTCCTGGCACCAGACCACTTCCGGCGCCTGGTCATAGCGCGCAATGATGTCCTGCAACTCCTCGCGTGGAAACGGATAAAGCTGTTCGACGCGCACCAGGGCGACATCATCGACTTCCCGCTCCTGCTTTTCCTTGGCGATGTCGTAGTAGACCTTGCCGCTGCAGAATACTAGGCGCTTGACCTGTTCGGGTTCGGGCGCGTCGGGGTCATCGATGACCAGTCTGAATTCGCCGTTGGCCAGATCCTCAAGCGAAGAAGTCGCCGCCTTGTGGCGCAGCAGGGATTTCGGCGTCATCACCACCAGCGGCTTGCGGAACGGCCGGATCATCTGGCGACGCAGCAGATGGAAAATCTGCGACGGCAGGGTCGGCACGCACACCTGGATATTGTTGCCCGAGCACAGTTGCATGAAACGCTCAAGGCGCGCCGAAGAGTGTTCCGGTCCCTGGCCTTCGTAGCCGTGCGGCAAAAACATCGCCAGCCCGCACAAGCGGCCCCACTTGGTCTCACCGGAGCTGATGAACTGATCGATGACCACCTGGGCGCCATTGACGAAGTCGCCGAACTGCGCTTCCCAGATGACCAGTGAGCTCGGGTCGGCCGTGGCGTATCCATACTCAAAGCCCAGAACCGCTTCCTCGGACAGCAGCGAGTCGATGATGGTGACCTGGCGAGGATCTTCGGCGATCCGAGACAGCGGCACCAGGGCGCTGGCATCGTCCTGGTTATGAAGTACCGCATGACGATGAAAGAATGTTCCGCGCCCGGAATCCTGGCCAACCAGGCGCAGACCGAATCCGTCACGGACCAGACCGGCATAGGCCATGGTCTCGGCAAACCCCCAGTCCATGGGCTGCTCGCCGGCAGCCATCTTGCGGCGCGCCTCGATGATGCGCTCGACCTGCTTGTGAAGCTTGAATCCCTTCGGCAGGGTGGTGAGCTGCTTGGACAACTTGACGATGTCGTCCACCGTCATGGTGGTTTCGGCGCCTTCGCGCCAGTCCTTGTCCAGGTAGGGGCCCCAATCCACCGTGACCAGGGCTTCATCGTCGGGAATCAGCTCAACGACCGGCTCGCCGGCTTCCAGGTGATCGCGATAGTCACTGGCGGCCTTGTCGATGTCCGACTGACTGGCCAGGCCTTCCTCGACAAGACGGTCGGCATACTGCTTGCGTACCGGATCGAGCTGGCGGATGACCTGGTACATGCGCGGCTGGGTGGCTGCCGGTTCATCGGCTTCGTTATGTCCGTGACGGCGGTAGCAGACCAGGTCGATGACCACGTCCTTCTTGAATTCACGCCTGAAGTCGGCGGCCAGGCGCGTGGCATACAGCACGGCCTCGGGATCGTCGGCATTGACGTGCAGAATCGGCGCCTGAACCATCTTGGCGACTTCGGTGCAGTACAGGGTCGAGCGCGCATCCAGCGGGTTGGATGTGGTGAAACCGATCTGGTTGTTGACCACGACATGGAAGGTGCCTCCGATGGCGAAGCCGCGCGCCTGGGACATGTTGAGCAGTTCCATGACCACGCCCTGACCGGCAATGGCGGCATCGCCGTGAACCAGCACCGGCAACACCTGCTCGTGGCGATGATCACCCAGGCGGGCCTGGCGGGC
>SL_3KL_010_SEDDRAFT_10000224_pt1 | contig 42082 bp, 35 predicted proteins | sample SodLakKL_010_SED_2_FD_10381 | JGI IMG/M metagenome (IMG submission 10381) | reverse complement strand
GTTCTCCAGCCTATGGGGGTGGCTGCATCAGCATTGCGTTTCGGTTTTCGGTGGCACATCGATTCTCGTCCGTCGGCCACGTAGGGCCGACCTACGGCTGCTGACCATCGGGTAGGTCGGGGCTACGTCCCCGACGGACGACGTTGGATGCTTGCCCCCGATGGTGAATTTGATTCCCTGGGTCGGTTCGTCGGTACGACGTCTCGCGATTTGCACGGCCTACTGACGCACAGACGCACAGACCTCGGACCCATCGGGTCACATCTGCGACTGCAAATACCGTTCTTCGCCGATGCGCTCGACCAGTTCGAGCTGTGTTTCCAGCCAGTCGACGTGGCCTTCTTCGTCCTCGAGAATGGCCTGGAAGAGGTCGCGGCTGACGTAGTCGCGCACCGATTCGGCGTATTCGACGGCGTTGCGGTAAAGTTCGATGCCCTCGTGCTCAAGGGCCAGGTCACAGCGAATCGCCTCGATCGGACCCTCGCCGACTCGAAGACGGCCGAGATCCTGCAGGTTCGGTAGCCCTCCGAGGAAAAGAATGCGCTTGATGAACTCATCGGCGTGTTTCATTTCGTCGATGGATTCCTCGTACTCCTTCTCGGCCAGTTTCTTGAGCCCCCAGTCTTCGTACATGCGGGAATGGAGGAAATACTGGTTGATGGCCGTCAGCTCAGCCTTGAGTGCCTGGTTGAGAAACTCGATGATCTTGCGGTCGCCCTTCATGGGTGCTGCTCCTCCTGCATTCGTGACTGATGGGGGACAGGATAACCCGTCACAGGAAATGCTGGCGAGAATGTGCCGGAATGATTGGTCAGAAGCGCGACGGGTGCGGCGCCGCCTCAGGCAACCATGGGCAGCTTGACTGCGCCGGTGGACAGGGCACCCGGATGGCGCTCAAGGGCCTGTTCGAGCACTTCGAGGGCATAGTCATGACAGGTACCGCAACAGTCTGCGCAGCCGGTGCGGGCCTGAACCTCGCCAAGCGTGCAGCAACCTTCCTCGACCATGCGGTGGATGGCGCGTTCGGTCACGGCATTGCAGACACATACATACATGGGTCAGAGTATACAGGAATGAGAATCATTGTCAATCGCAGTCGTGTTGCAGTTGATCAGGGTCTCGGATGTGCCGTCGACTGCGGACAGACGACGAGTCGCCAGCTTGCAACGCACGACGGTTGCAAAGATACTAGGCGGGCGCAATTCCAGTCCGGCGGGGGTCCATGCCACAACGCTACTACCTTGAAAGTTCCGGAAAGGATGCGAGCCTGCCGCGCCGCCTGTCGCTCGAAAAACTGCCCGCTGTCATCGGACGCCACCCGGAGTGCCAGATCCAGGTTGGCGTCGACAGAGTCTCTCGCCACCACGCCCGCGTTGACCATTCCGGTGCAGCCCTGGTCATCGAGGATCTGGGCAGTACCAACGGGACATTCGTCAACCATCGTCAGATCGTACAGCCCACCGTTCTCAATGTAGGGGACGTGCTGCACCTTGCCGATCACGAGTTCCGGCTCATGGTCGACAACACGAACGACCAGGCAGGTACACGGAGCGATGAAACGATGGTCGGCATGACGGCATTGCCGCGTGACTTCCCGCTCAAGATGCCGGCTTTCTTTCAGATGCTCGAACGCGGGCTGGTCGCCGGATTCTGTCAGCCCATCGTGACCTCCAGCGGTCAACCCTTCGCCCTCGAGTTGCTCGGGCGGAGTACTCATCCTTCACTCAATGAAGGGGCGGGTGAGTTGTTCGCGCTGGCTGCCGCCCTGGAGTCCGAAGTTCGGCTCAGCCGGCTCCTGCGCCAGTGTTGCTTCGAGGAAGCGAGCAGCAGCGGGCTGAGCATGCCCCTGTTTTTCAACAACCATCCGGCCGAATGCGAGGACCTTGACGATCTGATGGACGAACTGCGCCGGTTGCGGAGACTTTACCCGGAACTGGCGCTGGTGTTCGAGGTACATGAATCGGCGGTGACCGACCTCGGTGCCATGGCCGAAGTCAAGCGAGAGTTGTCGGAACTGGACATCGGGCTGGCCTACGACGACTTCGGTGCCGGCCAGGCGCGTTTGCTGGAACTCGCCGAGGTGCCGCCGGACTATCTCAAGTTCGACATGGCCCTGGTACGTGATCTGACGGAAAGCGATTCGACTCGCTATCGCATGCTCGAAAGCCTCAACGGAATGATCGCCGACATGGGAGTGCGCACGCTGGTCGAAGGCGTGGAACTGGAAGCAACCGTCGAGCTGTGTCGACGCATCGGTATCGATTACATGCAGGGATACTATTTCGGCCATCCCCGCCCCATTGGTGAGGCCGACTGACCTCCACTACCACCAGATCGAGAACGAGAGGGCGCCGTAACTCTGGTCTTCGATCTGGCCGATGAATTCGCGGGTACGCCAGACATGGGAGTAGGCCAGGCGAAAAATGCCCCGCGTGTAAACGGCGCCAGCAAAGTACTCCCCGATCTGACGTTCGATCCGCACACCGTCGACGCCGCCGAAGGTATTGCCTTGCAGGAACATGTCGCGAAAGACCTGACGGCCTTCGGCGCCCAGGAAGAAGTAGAACGACGAGTCCTGGGTGCCTTCGGCGCGGAAATAGCTGCTGCCCGAAGCGGCCGGTGAAATGCGCGGTGGGCCATAGTCGTCGGGCAGGTTGTAACCGAGACGCATGAATCCGCCCAGGGTGGCGTGGGAGTGGGCGTTGCCGGCAGTTATGCCAGCCAGCCAGGACAGGTCGAAGCCGAACTGTTCGGGCTTGGCGCGATCAAGAAAGCGGCGCATGCGATCATAGCCGAGCTGCAGCGTTGGTTCGTTTCTCAACTGGCTATCCCAGCCCACGGGAGTCGGAGAGTCGATCAGTTCGTGTGCGTACTTCTGGACCTGCCGTCCCAGCGCCGCCGGTCCGACGATGCCGACGCCGACCCGGACGCGGTCGGCGCCTTGAGGGTGCAGGGTGCCGGTCGAAAACTGGGTGTACAGCCAGGCGGCATAGGGTCGATCATCGGGAGGAAAGGCCGGGTTTTCGATGTCGGCCGGAGTGTAGATGTTGTGTCCAATCGAAAGCCGGTAGGGCAGGACGTCATGTTCGGCAAAGCCGGGGAAGCGCATGGCGACCGATTCCAGCCAGGAAGGCGCCTCGCGTGCCTCGGCAATGCGCGAAAGTCTGATGCCGCTGGTGTAGAAACGATCTTTGCCGGCAAACAGGTCGTTTTCGTACTCGACCATCCATATCGCCGGCAAGCGTTCTTCTCGCTGCGTGCCGTCCGTCTCGTTTCCGGCCTGGGCCGCAAGAACCGGCGCCAGAAAACAGGCTAGGATCAGGCCGGTCTTACAGGACCTGGTCGATAAGGACACTGGCGCTGATCCGGTCGCTGACGGGAACCCTGTCGGAACTGCCCTCGAAATCGCCGCTTTGCGCTTCGGCCGTGCCGCTCGGGGAAACTCGGGCGGTAATCCGTATGGCATCGAAATCGTCGATTCCCGAGCCGCCCATCATGGTGTCGTTACGCCCGAACGTGACGTTCGTGGGCAACTGGCCGGCATTGAGCCGTTGAACCGCCAGCGGGGCACGGGGGCCGTCGGCTGCGCGAACGATGACGAAAACGGTTTCCTCGCCGCTGAGTTGTTCGGCCAGGGACTCGTCCAGGGCAAGGTTCACGCTCAATTGCACATCATCTTCGCCCGTATCACCGGTCATGCCCGCGGAAACCGGCTGTTCCAGCCCGCGGCGCGCCTGCTGCAGGTAATTGCGCACGGAGTTCCGGACGTTGCCCTCGGGGAGCATCGAATCCAGTCGCTCCAGTTGCCCAACGGCCTCGGCGTAATCTCCACGCTGGAGGGCATCCAGACCGAGCAGCCAGTAGGCTTTCTGCTGCTGCGGGTCGGTCTCCAGGGCGGACGACAGCAGGTTTCTTGCTTCGGTCGGCAAGCTGGGTCGACCGGAGGCGAACAGCAGCGTTTCGGCCAGTTCGATCTGAATGAACGGGTTGTCCTCGTCGATGAACAATGCCCGTCGAAAGGCGTGTTCGGCCGAGGAGTACTCCTGCAGTTCCTTGTAGGCCAGCGCCATGCGAGTCCAGTTGTCGGCATTATCGGGATTGCGTTCCAGTTGCCGGGCGATGTCGATCAGCGCGCTTCGGATCATGGCCGCATCGCTGGCCGGAGGTGCGATACCTTCCGGCGTGCCCACGGCCCGGTAAGTGACCCAGGAGGCGGCTGGAATCAGAACGACCAGGGCCAGGATCAGGACGGCCCCTTGCCGTTCGTTCTTGCCGACCAGCAAGGGCACGATGGCAAAGGCGATGGCGGCGAGCACGCAGGCCGCCGCGATGATGATGAATCCGGTAGTCAAAGTGCTTTCCTTCGGCGTCTGACGATAACGATGGTCGATCCCAGTGCAATCAGCAACAGCACGATGGGGCCGCCCCACAGCAGGAGGGTGTGGCCTGCCAGCGGCGGCCGGTAGAGAACGAAATCGCCGTAGCGGTCAACCATGAACATGCGGATCTCCATGTCCGAGCGGCCGTCCTGCAGCATGGCGAACAGCTCGCGCCTGAGATCCTGCGCCAGCGGCGCGTCGGAATCGGCCAGCGACTGGTTCTGGCAGACCGTACAGCGGATCTCTTCGGCCAGTGACCTGAAGCGCTGCTCCTGCAATTCGCTTTCGAATGGGAACGGCTCGATTGCCGATGCCGCGACCACAGCGGACAGCAACAGTCCGGCAAGAATCATCGCTGCCGGCCGAAGCCGACCCTGAACCCTGAATGCTGAACACTCAAACCTCATAAAACCCTGAAGCCGTGTCATGATCCCGCCTCCGCTCTCATCTGCATGATGCGACGCATGAGATCTTCAAAGACGGTCGCATCGATAGGCCCGATATGCTTGTGCTGGATAATCCCGCGGTGATCGACCAGGTAGGTCTCGGGTGCGCCGTACACCCCGAGGTCGATGGCCGCGCGACCCTCGAAATCGACCAGGTGGAAGCTCCAGGCATCACCGAAACGCTCCAGCCATTCGAGCGCATCCTCGCGCTCGTCCTTCCAGTTGAAGCCGACCAGCGGTACGCCGGCCTCCTGGCCGAGGCGTTCAATGAAAGGGTGCTCGACCCGGCAGGCCCAGCACCAGCTGCCCCAGACGTTGAGGATATAAGGTTGGCCGACCAACTCGGCGGTCGAGCGGGTGGTTTGCGGATCGTGCAGCGCGGGCAGCGTGACCTCGGGTACCGGCTTCCCGACCAGTGGCGATTGCACCAGCTTGCGCTCCTCGGCGGTCTGCAGACCGGCAATCAGCAGTGCCAGCAGGCCACCGAAGACGATCAGGGGCAGCAGCATCCGAATCATGCCGGCACCTCTGCAGTCCGGGCCTGCTTCGCTTCGGTACGGCGGCGTCGCCAGTAGCGTCGGTCACTGGCCGAGACCAGGCCACCCAGCGTCATCAGCGCCGCACCGCCCCAGATCCAGCGCACGAAGGGCTTGACGTGAATGCGAATGCTCCAGGCGCCGCTTTCGGCATCGAGCTCTTCACCCATGGCGATATAGAGGTCGCGGGTGATGCCGGGACGCAGCGCGACCTGGGTCATGACCTGGCCACCGCGGTGGTAAAGGCGCTTCTGCGGATTCATGGCGGCGATCTCGCGGTCATTGCGATGGACGGTGAAGCGGGCTTCATCGGCTCGCCAGTTCGCCCCCTTGACCTGGGTGACCTCGTGCAGCGTGAACTGGTATCCGGCGGCCTCGACCGTCTGGCCCGGTGCGATGCGCATGTCGCGCTCGAAGGTCATGGATTCCACCATGGCCACGCCGATCAGGAACACGCCGACTCCGAAGTGGGCCAGGGTCATGCCCCATTGGTGCAGGGCAAGACCGGAGCGGCTGCTGCGCCACTGGCGTGTCACCCAGGCGATGGCACCGGCCATCACCCAGATGCCGCCGATCCAGCCGGTGATGGCGCGCAGGTTCCACGCGCCGAGTGCGGCACTGATGATCAGACCCAGCACGATGGCCACGGCGGCGCTGGCCGCCAGTGGACGGATCACGCGCATGACCTCGTCCTGTTTCCATCGAGTGAACGGCCCCAGGGGCAACAGGATGACGATCGGCGTCATCAGCAGGATGAACATGGCGCCGAAGTAGGGCGGGCCAACGGATATCTGACCCCAGCCCATGAAATCCACGATCAGCGGGTAGAGCGTGCCGAGCAGTACCATGGCCGCCGATACTGTGAAAAATACGTTGTTGATCAGCAACATGGTTTCGCGGCTCATCCAGTCGAAGCCAGGGCCGGTCATGATGCGCGGTGCGCGCAGGGCGTAGAGCAACAGTGCGGCACCGGTAACCACCGCCATGAACATAAGGATGAACAAGCCGCGTTCGGGATCATTGGCGAAGGCGTGAACCGAAGTCAGCACGCCGGAGCGGACCAGGAACGTGCCCAGCAGCGACATCGAAAAGGCGGCAATGGACAAAAGCACCGTCCAGGCCGGGAACGAACCACGCTTCTCAGTGACGGCCTGCGAGTGCAGCAGGGCTGTTCCGATCAGCCAGGGGATGAAGGAGGCGTTCTCGACCGGATCCCAGAACCACCAGCCACCCCAGCCCAGCTCGTAGTAGGCCCACCATGACCCCAGCGCGATGCCGCCGGTGAGGAAGGCCCAGGCGGCCAGCGTCCACGGACGCGCCCAGCGGACCCAGTCGCGCTCGACCTTGCCGCCTAGCAACCCGGCAATGGCAAAGCCGAAGGCCACGGCAAAGCCGACGTAGCCCATGTACAGGAGCGGCGGGTGGAAGATCATGCCTGGATCCTGCAGCAGCGGGTTGAGGTCGCGGCCGTCGGTCGGGCCCGGCAGGATGCGATCGAAGGGGTTGGAGGTGAGCAGCGTGAACAGCAAAAAGCCGATCGAGACGATGGCCATCACCGCCAGTACGCGCGTGACGAATTCCCTGGGCAGGGTGCGCGAGAAAGCGGCCACCGCCAGCATCCAGCCGCCAAGCATCAGCATCCACAGCAGCAGCGAACCCTCGTGGCCGCCCCACACCGCCGAGAGCCGGTAGTACCAGGGCAGCAGCAGGTTGGAGTTGAGGGCAACGTATGAGATCGTGAAGTCGTGATTGAGAAAGGCGGCCGACAGCGCCACGTAGGCCGCGGCCAGAAACACGAAATGGCCGATGACCAGTGAAGGGGCCAGGCGCATCAGCGTTTCGTTGCCGCGGTGGGCGCCATAAAGTGGCAAGGTGCCCAGAAGAATCGCCAGAACGAGCGCCAGGATCAGGGAGACTTGTCCGAACTCGGCAATCATCGCGGCATGCTCGCTTCCATCGGGTGACCGGCCTCTTCCAGGGCCCGCATCACCTCCGGTGGCATGTAGGTTTCGTCGTGCCTGGCGAGGACTTCGTGGGCCCGGAACACACCGGACTCGTCCATGAAGCCGTGAGCGATCACGCCCTGGCCCTCACGGAACAGATCGGGCAGGATGCCGTTGAAACTGACCTTCACATCATGCGCACCATCGGTAACGCCAAAAGTGACTGCCAGGCTGTCGGGATCGCGACTGACGGTGCCGTCGGCCACCAGACCGCCCAGACGAATCTGGCGATCGGGCGGCAGAGTCTGCGCGTGGACGTCGCTGGGGGTGACGAAGAACAGCATGTTGTCCTGCAACGCGGTAATGGCGACCACCGTGGCCGCACTTACGCCCAGGACAATCAGGCCGACCAGGGTCAGTCTTTTCTTGCGGGTTGGAGTCATTCGTAACTACCTGTCTGCAGAGCTCTCTCTTCTCGGACCTCGGCCTCGATCCGGCGTTTCCTCAGTCGGGGCTGAACGAACTGCCAGGCGATGACCGCGGCAAAGATGCCGTAGCTGGTCCAGAGGTAAAAGGCGTATTCAAAATCCGGAATCATGCGCTTTCTCCCAGTCGGGCCTGTACCCAGCCCTTGCGACGGTCCTGGTCGAGCAGGTCGTTGCGGGAGCGGTCGAGCAGGGCGGCACCGAACATCAGTTTCACGGCGATGGTCATCCAGATCAGTGGCGGCATCATGCTTTCGTGCATCGTGGACTCGCCGGAGAACAGCCGGATCGTCGCGCCCTGATGCAGTGTGGTCCACCATTCAACCGAAAAATGGATGATGGGAATGTTGACGATGCCGACCAGGATCAGGATACAGGCTACGCGTGCACCTTTTCTTCGATCCTCGAATGCGGCGTACAGCCCCATGATGCCGAGGTAGATGAACAGCAGCACCAGCATGGAGGTCAGGCGCGCATCCCAGGCCCACCAGGTACCCCACATCGGCCGGCCCCACAGCGAGCCGGTGGCCAGGCAGATGAAGGTGAACGCCGCACCGATCGGGGCGCCGGCCATGGCCATGATTTCAACCGTACGGATGCGCCACACCAGCGCGATCACCGCCAGAATGGCCATGACCACGTAGCCAGCCATGGCCTGCCAGGCCGCGGGCACGTGAATGTAGAGAATGCGGAAACTGTCGGACTGCTGGTAATCCGGCGGCACGACGTAGAGCGCCTGGTATAACCCGATGGCCGCGCACACGGCGAAACCGGCCCAGAGCCAGGGGGCGAGCACCTGGGCCAGGCGGTAGAACGTCGGCGGCGAGCCGAGGCGGTGAAAGTTGACCTTGATGGTTTTCCAGATCATTCGATGTTCAGTCTCAGTGCAGCGCTGGTGGCCAGTGGCACCAGCGTGATAGCCAGGATCAGCAGTGCCCCCAGCAGTCCCAGGTGAGCCCGCGCGCTCAGGCCGTCGGCGGCGGCAGAAACCGCGCCGGTGGCAAAAATCAGCACCGGCACAATGAGCGGAAACACCAGAATGGACAACAGGACGCTGCCACGGTTCGTCCCCAGCGTCAAGGCGGCGGCCAGGCCGCCGACCAGGCTGAGGATGGGGGTACCGAGCAGCAGGCTCAAGACCAGCACGCCCAGTGCCTCGGCGGGCAAATAGAGCATCTGCGCGGCCAGCGGCGCGAAGACGATGACCGGCACTGCGGTGATCAGCCAGTGACTGAACAGGCGCGCCACGACCAGGGCACCGGCCGGGCAGTCACCGATCCACCACTGTTCCAGCGTGCCGTCGTCGAGGTCGGGGCGGAAGAGATTCTCCAGTGCCAGCAGGCTGGCGAGCAGGGCGGCCACCCAGATCATGCCCGGGGCGATGGCTGCCAGAAGGTTGGGGCCGGGACCCACGCCCAGCGGAATGAGAATGATGACGGAGAACAGGAAGATCAGCGGCATCAGCGATTCGCCGCCGTGACGAATGGCCAGACGCAGATCTCGCTCGATGAGCGCACTCATGCTGCGCACGATCATGGCAGCATCTCGGCGGCCTTCAGTTCCAGGCGCACCGGGTCGACCGCGATTGCCGGCTTGCGCTGGTGGGCCGAGAGCGCTACGGCACCGCCGCCGGCCAGGTGCTCGGTCAGCAGGTGATCAACCAGCTCGGATCCACTATCGTCGAGGCTTGCATACGGTTCGTCCAGGAGCCACAGCGAACCCGGGGCGACTAGCAGCCCGGCGAGGCCCAGGCGGCGTTTCTGTCCGGCCGACAGGGTACGTGCCGGACGCAATCCCAGCCCTGCCAGGCCGACGCGGGCAAGCGCGCGACTCTCGTCCAGGCCGGCACCACCGTGAAAGCGACGCTGGAATGCCAGGTTCTCGCGGCAACTCAGATCGCCCTTGAAAGCCGGCAAGTGGCCAAGAAAGGCGGGCTGACAATGGCGGATGATCTTTCCCTGCCAGGGCCGGAGTATGCCGGCCAGCATGCGCAGCAGGGTGGTCTTGCCGCAACCGTTGGGGCCGAGCACGATCAGCGCCTGTCCGGCGTCCAGCGCCAGGTCCACCGGCTCGAATACGGGTTCGCCGCTGCGTGCATAGGTCGCCTGGTGGGTCTCGAGCATTCGACTCATCGGTGCATCCGCCGAACGTATGGGGGGAGCGAATCGGGCCATTCACCGTCGAGCAGCCATAACTCGGCGATGTCGCCCGACTGCCCGGCGACCAGCGCAAGCTGCCCCAGGCGCCGTGCCAGGGTCTTGAGCCAGTCGGGTTCGGCCCCGATCACGAGCAGCGAGGGTTCGTCGGGCCAGTGTCCCGCCGGATCGCTGTTACAGGCCGGCAGGAAATCCAGGCCGGCATCCGCGATGGTGGCGAGCAGTTGTTGTTGGCGGCGGTCATTGGCATCGGGATCGTCGATGCGTCCGCCAGGGTTGAAACCGGTGAGTATGGCCCAGTTGCGTTGCTCAATGATTTCGTCGAGTCGTGGATGACGGTTGCCGATCACCACGACCACCGCCTCGGTCCGTGGCAATACCCGGTATTCGGTATGCAGGAAGGCTTGCAGCAGATCCGCTTGCGGGTCGCTGTGCATTGGCATGGTCATCGGCTGAATCGGCTGGTGTCGAGGTGCGTTAATATTCTACCTTCCGTAGGGGCGGGGTTATGACCTGAATCAAAAAACAAGGATACAAGATGACTGTTATGGCCCGTGGCCGCCGCCGGCGGCCGGGAGCAGATTGCCCATGAGCCGTTTCGACTACGATTTGTTCGTCATCGGTGCCGGTTCGGGTGGAGTGCGAGCATCGCGCATCGCGGCCGGACACGGCGCCCGCGTCGGTATTTGCGAAGAGTCGCGGGTCGGTGGCACTTGCGTGATTCGCGGCTGTGTGCCCAAGAAGCTGCTGGTCTACGCCTCTCAGTTTTCCGAGCACTTCGAGGATGCTGCCGGTTACGGCTGGCAGGTCGGCGATTCGAGGTTCGACTGGCAGGCACTGATCGCGGCCAAGGATCGTGAAATCGACCGGCTCAACGGCATCTACCACAAGCTGCTGGACAATGCCGGCGTAACGCTCCACCGGGGTCGGGGGCGACTGGTCGATGCCCATACCGTCGAGGTCGACGGCAAGCAGATGACGGCCGACAGGATCCTGATCGCCGTCGGAGGACGTCCGTGGAAGCCCGAGATCCCCGGGCATGAACTGGGGATTACTTCCGACGAGGCCTTTCACCTCGATCAGTTGCCCCGCCGCGTACTGGTGGTGGGTGCTGGCTACATCGCCGTGGAGTTCGCGGGTATCTTCGCCGGCATGGGCAGCGAGGTATCACTGGCCTATCGCCGGGATCTGGTGCTGCGCGGCTTCGACGACGATGTGCGCCGGGCAGTCGATGCCGGCATGCGTGGGCGCGGCATCGATATTCGTTACCAGGTTGCTCCGGCGCGACTCGACAAGCGCGACAGCGGTATCGAGGTCACTTTCTCCGACGACTCGACAGCCGAGTATGACCAGGTGATGTTCGCCACCGGTCGCAGTCCCTACACCTGGGATCTCGGGCTGGAAGAGGCCGGGGTCATGACCGGTGCCGGCAATCGTATCGAGGTCGACGATTACAGCCGCACCAGCGTGGACAACATCTTCGCTGTCGGCGATGTCACGGATCGCATCAATCTCACCCCGGTTGCCCTGATGGAAGGACATGCCTTCGCCGACACCCAGTTTGGCGGCATGGATCGCCCCGTCGAGCATGCCGACACGCCGGCGGCGGTGTTCAGTCAGCCCCCGGTCGGCACGGTGGGACTGACTGAGGCCGAGGCTCGCGAGCGATACGCCAAGGTGCAGGTGTTCCGGTCGTCGTTTACGCCGATGCGCTACACTCTCGCCGGACGAAATGAGAAGGGCGTCATGAAATTGCTGGTCGATGGCGAGTCCAATCGAGTACTTGGTTGCCACGTTGTCGGCCTCGATGCGCCGGAGATCGTTCAGGGCTTTGCCGTGGCCGTGCGTGCCGGATTGACCAAGGCCGATTTCGATCGCACGATCGGAATTCATCCAACGGCGGCTGAAGAGCTGGTGACACTGCGCACGCCCGTCGAGCAGTGACATGTTCAGGAGACAAAATGCAATGAAGCGACAATCAGGTCTGATGCGGGCTTGCGCTGTGATGCTGGCGATACTGTTCGCCTTTCCGGTGCTGGAGGCCATCGCCCAGAAACCGAAGAAAGTGAATGATCGCTGGATCGTCCAGCTCGAGGCGCCGCCAGCGGTCGGGTACGAAGGCAGCCATGCCCGGCTGCAGGCGGCACAAGCCGGCCAGCCTGATTCGGGCCTGGCAGCAACCGCGCCGTCGATCACCGGTGCCGCCCGGCTCGATGCCGCAAGTGCCGAAGTGCAGGCCTATGCTGGCTGGCTGGATGAGCAGCGCCATGCCGTGCTTGCCCGGGCCGGCGAAGTGCTCGGACGCAAGCTTGAGCCGGTGCATGTCTATCGCTACCTGCAAAACGGTTTCGCCATTGATCTGGGGGCCGAAGAAGCCCGGCGCCTGGCGGAAGTGCCCGGTGTGGTGGCTGTCGAACCGGACCAGGTCCATTACCTGGAACTCGATCGCGGACCACAGATGATCGGCGCCGACGCTGTCTGGCGCGGTGATCTCGAGAACGTGGACGCCGCGCGGGGTGAGAACATCATCATTGGGGTGATCGACTCGGGCATCAACTGGGAGCATCCCATGTTCTCGGACGATCCGTCCGACACCGGCAACTACATCTACACCAACCCGCTCAACGAGCAACTCGGGTTGTGTTCGCGCCCGGATGTCTCCTGCAATGAGAAGTTGATCGGTGTCTACGACTACACCGATGAGAGCAATGGCAAGGATCTCGGTGGTCATGGCAGCCATGTGGCAGCGATCGCTGCGGGAAACAGGCGCAGCGTAAGGCTGAATTTCGGTGGTGGCGGCTCCAATTTCACGCTGTCAGGAGTCGCGCCGCGCGCGCACATCGTCTCGTACAAGGTCTGCCGGGAAGAGTACGAAGATGACGAGGCCGAGTGCCTCGGAAGTGCAATCGCTGATGCCCTGGAGCAGGCGATCGAGGACGGTGTCCACGTGGTCAATTACTCCATTGGCTCCGATGCACGTGATCCATGGCAGAGCATTGGCCAGCAGGGAACGAGCATCGCCGAACTGTTTTTGAACCTGCGTGCCGCCGGCGTCGTGCCGGTGAGTTCGGCAGGCAACTCCGGAAACGACGGCGCGGGCACCATTTCTGCGCCGGCCAATGCGCCGTGGACGCTGGCGGTCGGCAACACGACCCATGGTCGCCTGATTGCCAACCGGGCCGAGGTGGCCGGTGAGGCCGACCTGGCCGCGCTGGAGGGAACGGGTCCGACGCTGGAGGACGATCTGACCGCGCCGGTCGTGGCGGCCGAGGATGTCGATTCGGGCAATGTGCTGGGCTGCAGCTCGTTTCCCAGCGGTGCATTCGATGACTCGGTTGCCGTCATCGTGCGCGGCAGTTGTACCTTCGAGGAGAAGGTCCGGAATGCGCGTCGGGCCGGGGCGGTGGCCGTGCTGGTCGTCAATAATCTACCGGGTCCCCCCATCCTGATGGGCGGGCTGGAGTCCTCGGCCATCCCCTCATTCATGCTGAGCAACAGTGACGGCATCCGCGCACTGTCGGCGATGGCCGATGCACCCGCACCTTTCGCGAGCATCGAGTCCGGGGTAAGCAGCCTGATCAGTGAAGATCTCAGCGACCTGGTTGCGCCGTCGAGTTCGCGTGGACCGGCTCCTTTCGTGCCCGACTTGATGAAGCCCAATGTCGTTGCTCCGGGTTCGTCGATCCTGTCGGCCGGCAAGGAACGCGAGGATGGCGGCGAGTCCTATTCTGTATTGACTGGAACCTCCATGTCGGGTCCGCACGTGGCCGGTGCAGTGGCACTGGTTCTCTCGGCCCGGCCGGACTGGACAGTCGACATGGTGGTTTCGGCCTTGGAAACCACGGCCGAAAGCGATCCGCTCCGAGTCAATGAATCTCCCGCCGGGATGAATGATCGCGGTGCCGGCCGTATTCGGGTGGATCGCGCCGTCAATGCTGGCTTGTACCTGCCGGTGACCGTGGATCAGTTCATCGACGCGCGGCCCGGGGCTGGCGGTGATCCCGGCCAGCTCAACCTGGCGGGCGTGTTCTCTTCGACGTGTACACAGAACTGCGAATTTACGCGTACGGTGCGGGCATCCCGTTCCGGTTCGTGGGCTGTTTCCAGTGAAGGCGAACTGGATATCGAGGTTGAACCGGCCAGCTTCAGCCTGGCGGCCGGTGCGCAGAAGGAACTGACGATCACGGTCAGTGCCGGCAATATCAACGCCGATGCCGAACTGGATGGTGCCGTCGTGCTGACTCCTTCGGACGACAGCATGTCTACTCAGTATCTTCCGGTCGGCATGTCGGTGGCTGCAGCGAATCTGCCGGATTTGTTTTCGGTCGATGCGAGCGGCAATCGTGGACGCACCGAGTTTGACCTGGAGGTGCTGGCTCCGATCGAAGAAGCGGTTTACCGCACCTCTTCGCTGGTTCGTCCGGTGGAGGAGTCCCTCAGCCTGGCCCAGGATCCGACGCCGAACGATCCTTATTCCGGGGGAGCCGGCACCCAGACCTTCCTGGTCGATGTGCCGCCGAATACCCTGGTGTTGTGGGTGGAAACCCGTGCGTCCTCAAGTCAGGATATCGATCTTTTCGTCGGCTTCGATGCGGCGGGGAACGAGCAGGCCGAGCCGGGTGAAGTGATTTGCGAAGGGATAACCAGCGGTGTGCAGGAGAGTTGCCGGATCATGAATCCGGCTGCGGGTACCTGGTGGATCCTGGTGCAGAACTACCAGGCCTCGAGTACACATGGCGAAGACTTCGTGGATCTGGAGTATGCCGTCCTCGACGATGCCGAGGATTACACGCTCGCCGCTTCGGGGCCGGGCAGACATCCCGGTGGAACGCTCGCGTTGTCGCTGGCCTGGGACCAGCCGGCGATGCGTCGCAACGAGCGTTGGCTGGGTGCGGTCGGCTTTGCCACCAACGATGAGACGCTGTCCGACCTCGGCGTGGTGCCAGTGCGAATCAGGCGCACGGGCCCGCTGGCGACGGAACCGACAGCGATCTTCCTCGGTGAGACCTTGCCGGTTGTGATTGCGCCAGGTGCGCAGCACGATCAGCTCTATTTCGATGTGCCCCATGGTGCCGATGAGGTCAGCGTCACCGTGCAAGGAGATAGCGGTGTGTCTGCCGACCTGCAGCGCATGACATTCGACGAGGTGGCCGCAGCGGCACCCGGCACGCCGCCGGCCGGCGGTACGTTCGAGGCGACGGGTACTGGATCGGGCACCGGATTCACGATGACGGCAGATGGCCAGCCCGGGCGCTGGTACGTGGTTCTGGAGAACATCAGTACGCGGGAAGCACTGGTCGATGTTACCGTCGAGCTCAACGAGTCCGCTTCGACGATGTCGCAGCGAGGTCTCTGGAGCCCGCGCGATCGTACGATTTACCAGGGTATCGAGTGGCAACGTGCCGGACCGGGCTTCATGACCTGGTACAGCTACGATGCCGAGGGTCTGCCGGTGTTCTACCAGGCGATCGGTCAGATCGATCCGGATTCTTCAGTGTGGACGGCTCCGCTCGATCGCATCAGCAACGGCAGCGGCGCGCGCCAGATCTATGACCGTATCGGCGAGGTTTCGCTGACCATGCTCGCCGGAGATGAACTGGTCTTCGCCTGGCGTCGCGACGGATTTCATGGCAGCGAAATCATGTCGCCGGATGCGGCACGCACCTGTCCGGATACCGGTGACGGACGGGCCAATTATTCAGGGCATTGGTATTCGCCCGGAGAGCTGGTGGGTGGTACCACGATGATTGTTACAGACAGCGTGCAGGCACATATTCGCTATTACTTCGATGAGCTCGGTGTCGGCCGCTGGCTTCTGGCCAGTGACCCCGAGACCGATCCACTCAACGAGGTGCTGGAGTTGCTCGATTATCGCGGTTTCTGTCCCGGTTGCCCGGAACGTGATGTCGAAATCCATACTGTCGGTGTTTATGAACGCAGTTTCGACAGCGAGTCCAGTGGTTTCGAGAAGCTGGATTTCGTCAGTGCCGAACCGCTTGAGCATGCCATCAACATCGAAGTGCCGATCAGCAAGCTGTCGGAGCCGATGGAGTGCGACTGAATCCCCGGCGATTGCGTCGGGAGCGGTTCAAACGTGACGGGGCGGAGACGTTCCGCCCCGTTGCTTGCGGTCAAGGAAATTGCAGGTGATCAAGGGACAGAAACTGGTCGTCGTGCTGCCTGCCTACAATGCGGCACGAACCGTCAAGCGCACCGTCGAGGAGATCCCGCACGACATCGTCGATGAGATCATCCTCGTCGATGATGCCAGCCAGGACGATACCGTCGCCGTGGCCGAGTCGCTCGGAATCAATCACGTCATCCGGCACGACCGGAACCGAGGTTATGGCGCGAACCAGAAGACCTGTTACCGCAAGGCGCTGGATCTCGATGCCGATATCGTCATCATGCTGCACCCCGACTACCAGTACACCCCCAAGCTGCTGCCGGCCATGGCGACGCTGGTGTCCAGCGGCCTGTTCCCGGTAGTGCTGGGCTCCCGGATTCTCGGTGGCGGGGCGCTTGCCGGCGGCATGCCGGTCTACAAGTACGTGGCCAACCGCATGCTGACGCTGTTTCAGAATCTCTGCACCGGGGCAAAGCTTTCGGAATACCACACCGGGTACCGGGCTTTTTCGGCCGAAGTCCTGCGCGGTATCGACCTGGACAGCAATTCCGACGATTTCATCTTCGACAACCAGGTGCTGGCGCAGGTCATTCACAAGGGTTACCGTGTGGGTGAAATCACCTGTCCGGCACTTTATTTCGAGGATGCGTCATCGATCAACCTGGCGCGCAGCGTGACCTACGGGCTTGGCGTGCTGGGCGTGTCGCTCCAGCATCTGGTCAGCCGGCTGGGTTTGTACAGACCGGCGTTGTTCAGATGATCCACGACCTGCCGGATCAATCGATCCGGCGACTGCGGCTGGTCTTGTGGCTGGCGGTGGTTGCCGTCGCCTTGTGGTTGCGGCTGTGGCAACTCCACTTGCAGATACTGCTCGACGACGAGTGGCATGCCCTCCATCGCTTGGTGCAGGTCGACTGGCAGGCCATCGCCCTGTCATTCGGCCTGGCCGATTACAGCATTCCGCTGACCCTGCTGTTCAACGCCCTTTACGAGAGTGTTGGCCTGGCAGAGTGGCACATGCGCGCGCTGCCGCTGGTGTTCGGCCTGGCCACCGTGGTGCTGGTGCCGATGTCATTGCGTCCCTGGCTGGATTGGCGCGAACGCTGGCTGCTGGGATTGCTGATCGCGCTGTCTCCGCTGCTGATTCACTACACGCGCAATGTGCGCCCCTACGCGCTGGTGGTGCTGATGGGGTTTCTCGCCATGATTGCGTTGTGGCGCTGGTGGCATGACGAAGATCGGCGCTGGCTGATTCTGTTCGTGCCGGCAGCCGTGCTGAGTGCCTGGCTGCATGCGCTCACCGCGGTATTCACCGGTGCTGCATTGACCTGGTTCGGTGTGGCGGGGCTTGTCGAGTGGTGGCGCCGGGGCCGCCCCCGCCGACTGCTGACACTCCTGGGTGTCGGTGGCGCGACAGTGGGCGCCTGTTCGGCCCTGATTCTGCCGCCACTTTTGAGTACGCCGCAGGCAATTGCCGAAAAGGCCGGGGTCGACCAGATCGGCGTCGAGACCCTGCTGCGTTCCTGGGAGTTGTTCGTTGGCAGCGTCAACCCGTGGACCGCCGGTCTGGCGTTCTTCCTGGTCGGACTGGGGGTTCGCCAACTGTGGCGCCGGGACCATGGGTTCGCATGCTACTGGGCCTGGCTGGTAGCCGTGTCGACCGTGACTATCATGCTGTTGCGACCTGCCTGGATTCAGCATGCGCTGGTATTCGCACGATACAACGCAGTCGCCCATCCGATGCTGCTGGCGTTGGTAGCGATGGGAGCGGCCTGGCTGGCGAGCTTGCCGGTACGCTCGAGCACCGAGCGGATTCGAACGATGGCCATATTCGGTTTCGGTGCGCTGCTCTCGATGTTGCTTTGGTTCACCGGACCGTTGCCCGATCTCTACCGCGGCGTCAACCAGTTTACCAATGCGACCCGCTACCAGTTCGACTACGACTTCGAGCGGAGTCCCTTCGCCTTCATGAATGAACTCGGAACACCGGGTTTCTACCGGGATATCGCTGCCGAGCCGGGCAGCTGGGAAGTGATCGAGACTCCCTGGCACTTCGAGACCACCATGAGTGTGCTGCAGGAATACCAGCGGGTGCATGGAAGAGTGGTGCGCATCGGCATGATCTCGGGCTTGTGCACGGAATGGACCTGGGGTGAAATCAGTCCTGGCGATGCCGATAGAATCGACCTGCCACAGTTTGTTTTTCTCTCCGACCTGGTCGACGGAGCCTTGCCCGAGAAGAACCGTTTCGTGGTTTTCCGGCTGAAGCCGGCATTCGAGCCGGTGCGCGCACTGCCTGATGTCGGCGAGTGCGTGTCGGCTTTTCGCGAAGCATTCGGTTCGCCCTGGTACGAGGACGACACCCACGTGGTATTCAGGTCAGGCCTTGCCGGAATGCTGTGAAAGCAGCCGGTGCCGGATCAGCCAGCTGGTGATGATGATGACAGCCAGGCCCAGCAAGGGCAGACCGATTTCCGGTTCCAGCAGAAGGGCCGGCCCGAGCATGTCGCGGGCATCGAGCAGCGACTCCAGCCCTGATCCGACCGCCGCGTAGACGAGGGTGGTGGGCACCAGCCCCACGGCGGTGGCCAGCAGGAAATGGCCCCCCCTGATACCGGTGACGGCGGCCGCCGCGTTGACGGCGAAGTAGGGCGCTACCGGCACGATACGCAGCAGAACCAGGTACCAGGTGGCGTCCCGTTCCAGGGCTCCCAGCCAGGGAGCAGCCCGGCCAGTCGCGAGTCGTTGCCGGATCCTGGTGCCACCGAAGCTCCGGACCAGCACAAAGGTGAGCGTAGCCCCCAGAAGGGCGCCGGCCATTGCCGCCAGGAATCCGAGAGGAATGCCGAACAGGTAGCCGGCTGCCAGGCAGAACAGCGTGCCAACCGGCAGGGTGAGGGTGGCTAGCACGGCAAAGGCCAGCATGTAGGCCAGCATCATCGCAAGCAGATGCTCGCGTTTGCCGGCCTCCACCAGCGCGAGGAGCTCGAACAGCCAGTCCTGCCCGGCGCCGGCTACGGCGAGCAAGGCAGCAATGAAGATCACGCCGAGCAGCAAGCCGGCCGTCAGCGGAAGTCGATCCGGGTTCATGTCAGCGGGCATGAGGCAGGGGTGTCAGGCATTGATGAGGTTCACCATCAGGTCGACGAAGCGATCCACGTCTTCGTCGGTGTTGTAAAGCGGCACCGGGGCGGCCCGCATGATACCGGGTTGGCGCCAGTCGCAGAGGACGCCGTGGGCTTCCAGGCGCTCGAACAGAACGCGCCCGGCATTCTCCCTGCCACGGAACTGGATCGAGAGCTGGCAGCCTCGCCGGTGCGGTTCCAGGGGCGTAATGATTCTGATTTTTTCATCAAGTTGTTCGCGTATCAGGCGGGCAAGGCGGCCGGTCAATTCCAGTGAAGCATGCCTGAGGGGACGCATGCCGCCGGCCTCGCGGAACAGTTCGAGTGCCGCCCGAACTGGAGCCAGGGCCAATATGGGCGGGTTGCACAACTGCCAGCCGGCGGCCCCGCGCGCGGGATGGAAGTCCGGCCCCATGGCGAATCGCGTCCGGGGCTCGTGGCCCCACCAGCCGGCCAGGCGCGGTCCGTGAAAATCGGCGTGGCGGGCGTGCACGAAGCAGCCGCCAACGGCGCCGGGTCCGCCGTTCAGGTATTTCTCGCTGCCCCAGAATGCGAAATCGGCGCCCCAGTCATGCAGGGCCAGTTCCAGGTTGCCGATGGCCCCGGAAAGATCGAGGCCCGTGCGCACTCCCGCTTTGGCCGCGCTGCGAGTGATGCGTTCAAGGTCGAAGACCTGTCCGGTCGCGTACTGCACCCCGGGCCACAGTACCAGCGCCACGCTGTCACCGTAATGCTCGAGATAGTCTTCCAGATCATCTTCATGGTGAAGTCCATCACGACGTGCGGGTAACTCGACGAGATTGCGTGCCGGGTCGAGTCCATGCAGGGCGAGCTGGGATTCGGCCGCGTAGCGAACGCTCGAGAACGCGCCTTTCTCGATCAGGATGCGGCGTCGATCGCCATGGGGATGGTAGAAGCTGATCATCATCTGGTGGAGGTTGGCGGTCGGCGATCCCATGGCCACCACCTCGGAGCGTCGGGCACCGACCAGTTCGGCCAGGGCATCGCTGAGCAGTTCGTGGTAGGACACCCACGCCAACGGCCCGTCGAAGCGACCGGCCACGCCCAGCCGGGCCCAGCGTTCCAGCTCGGCCTCGACCGCATCGGCTGCCGCAAGTGGCTGCAGGCCCATTGTGTGCCCGCACAGGTAGATGCACTCGCGTCCACGCGGCGCCGCCGGTAGTCGAAAGCGATCCCGGAACTGGCCGGGCTGAAACCGGAGCTTTGCGTTGTCGGCAACCATTCCCTCGAGCCGGCGTGATTTTCGCCAAGAGTATCGAAGTCCCGCTGACTTGGCGAATCGAGTTGTCGCGAAGTGCTGCGGTGCCACCCCGCCGCGCGGGATACAATTGCCACCACCATTCAACCCCGTCCGACCATGAAGGTTTCCGACTTTCACTTCGAGCTGCCCGAGCACCTGATTGCCCAGTACCCGCTGGCGAAGCGATCAGCCAGCCGTCTGCTTCATCTGGAGCGTGATACCGGCAGTGTCCATGATCGGCAATTCGCCGATCTGCCGGAGTTGCTGGAGCCCGGTGACCTGCTGGTGTTCAACAATACGCGTGTGATCCCGGCCCGGCTTTGGGCGCGCAAGTCCAGTGGTGGTCGGGTCGAGATTCTGCTCGAGCGCATGATCTCGGCAGTCGAGGCGCTGGCCCAGTTGCGCGTCAACCGAAAACCGCCCCCCGGCAGCCGGCTCGTCATCGGAGAGGTGGGCGAGATAGAGGTGCTCGGGCGTGACGGAGAGTTCTGGCGCCTGAGGATTGCCGCTGGACCGGAGTGGCCGGAGCTGCTCCAGCGCGTCGGACACATGCCCTTGCCACCTTATATCGAGCGCGGCGACGAGGCGCTGGACGCCGATCGTTACCAGACGGTGTTTGCGCAGGTGCCCGGGGCGGTCGCGGCGCCGACCGCCGGGCTGCATTTCGACGATGTGGTCATGCAACGGCTGAGCGAGCGGGGCATCGAGACCGGCTGGTGCACCTTGCATGTCGGTGCCGGAACATTCCAGCCGGTGCGCGCAGAGCGCGTCGAGGACCACACCATGCATGCCGAGTGGCTGGAGGTCGGTGCTGACCTGGTGGCCAGTGTCCGGACGGCGCGAGAGCGCGGTAACCGGGTGGTCGCGGTGGGCACTACCGCTGTGCGTTCGCTGGAGACGGCCGCGGCAGGCGGTGAGCTCGAGCCGTTCGCCGGCGACAGCCGCCTGTTCATTTATCCCGGCTACGAATTTCGCGTCATCGACGCCATGGTGACCAATTTTCACTTGCCGGGCTCGACCCTGCTGATGCTGGTCAGCGCTTTCGCCGGCCGCGACAACATCCTTGCTGCCTATCGGCACGCAGTCGAAGCCGAATACCGCTTTTTCAGTTATGGAGATGCGATGTTTATTGGGTGACGGGTGAAAGGTGAAAGGTGAGAGACGGACAGAGGCAACGACAAAACGAACCATGGAATTCGATCTGATCAAGACAGACGGGCGGGCACGGCGAGGGCGACTGCACTTTTCGCGCGGCACCGTCGAGACGCCGGCGTTCATGCCGGTGGGGACCTATGGCACGGTCAAGGCGATGACGCCCGAGGAGTTACGTTCACTCGGTGCCGAGATCGTGCTGGGCAACACTTTTCACCTGATGCTCAGGCCAGGCACCGAGGTGATTCGGGCGCACGGCGACCTGCATGATTTCATGGGATGGTCCGGGCCCATTCTCACCGACTCCGGCGGCTTCCAGGTCTTCAGCCTGGCCGACCTCCGGAAGATGGACGAGCAGGGCGTGACCTTTGCCTCGCCGGTGGACGGCTCGAAAGTGTTTCTCGGGCCGGAAGAGTCGATGCGAGTGCAGCGTGAACTGGGCTCGGACATCGTCATGATCTTCGACGAGTGCACCCCGTACCCGGCCACCGAGCAGCAGGCGAGCGTGTCCATGGAACGTTCGTTGCGCTGGGCAGAACGCTCGAAGATCGCCCACGGCGACAGCCCTGCAGCCCTGTTCGGTATCGTGCAGGGTGGCATGTATCCCGAGTTGCGCCGTAAATCGGCCGAAGGGCTGATGCGCATCGGCTTCGATGGTTATGCCATCGGCGGGCTGTCGGTGGGCGAGCCCGCCGAGGAGCGCGAACGCGTTCTGGAAACGACCACTCCCCTGCTGCCGCCCGACCACCCCCGTTACCTGATGGGCGTCGGGCGTCCCGAGGACCTGGTAGCCTCCGTGGCGCACGGTGTGGACATGTTCGACTGCGTCATGCCCACGCGCAATGCCCGCAACGGTTACCTGTTCACCAGCCACGGCGTGATGAAGATTCGCAACGCCCGCTACGAGAAGGACACCCGCCCGATCGACGAGAACTGCGACTGCTACACCTGCCGCAACTACTCGCGCGCATATCTCAAGCACCTCAATCGCTGTAACGAGATTCTCGGTCACCGTCTGGCGACCATTCATAACCTGCATTACTACCAGCACCTCATGGCCCGCATGCGCGAGGCCATCAAGCACCGGGATTTCAAGGAACTCGCCGAGCGGCTGGTGCACGACTGGCAAGAGGGGATCCCCGACTGACCTCCAGGCGGAGCTGCTTCATGTCTTGAAACGGCATCGTCGGTTGCAGATGTGACGTGCGGAGTTCGTCTCCGTTATGATCAACAGCGAGGGACATTGATGATTCCCGGGTCTGCCGCTCACGGGCAGCCTGATGGACTTGAGGACACCTGCAGCTTATGGCCGGCATGTTCGAGTTGACGGCAACGCGTCGTAATGCGCTGGATCGACTGCTCGACGAGTATCTTGAGCTGCCCCCCGGCGAACGTGCCGCATTCCTGGCGAAATGTCGGCGCCGATATCCCCGGCTGTCGGTCTGGTTCCTGCCGCTGGCGCAAGAAAGCCGAACGACGACCAGCCTGCTGACGAAAACGCCCGATTCCATCGCCGAACAGGTGCTGGATAGCATCGACGCGCCGGAGAGCCAGGAACTGGAGCCGGGAACACGACTGGGGCCGTGGCGGATCATCGAGCCGGTCGGTGCCGGCGGCATGGGCAAGGTCTATCGCGCGGAACGAGCCGATGGCGCCTTCGAAATGGAAGTGGCCGTGAAGCTGATTGCGGCACGGCGCCCCGCTCTCGCCGATCAGCTCGCACGTGAATCCCGACTGCTCGCTCGGCTCGATCACCCGGCCATTACCCGATTGGTGGATGCCGGCCTGACCGACGAGGGCGAGCCGTTTCTGGTCATGGAGTGGGTCGAGGGGGCCAACCTCGATCAGTGGATGTCGCATTCGCGTCCCTCGGTGGAGCAACTGCTCGAGGTGTTTGCCGAGGTGGCTCGGGCGGTTTTGCATGCCCACCAATGCCTGATCGTGCACGGGGACATCAAGCCGGCCAATATCCGTATTCGCCAGGATGGCCAGGTCAAGCTGATGGATTTCGGCGTGGCCTACCTCGTCAGCGAGGCGGAAGCAGATGAAGACACACCGCGATACGCGGCCATGACGCCCGCGTTCGCCGCCCCCGAACAGCGAGCGGGTGAGCCGGTGAGCACGCGTTCCGACATCTGGTCGCTGGGGGCCTTGCTGCACACCATGCTGTCGGGTTCCCCTCCCGGTCATGAGGAAGATGATTCGTCGACCAGGCCGCTGGGCGACATTGCGCGGGCCGATGAACTGCAGGCGATTATCCGCCATGCCTGCAGGCGCGAAGCAGACAGCCGTTACGAGACGGTGCAATCGCTGCTTGAAGACCTGCGGCGTTACCAACGGGATGAAGCACTCATCGCTGCGCCACCGGGCCGATGGCGGCGAGCGCTCAAGTTCGCGCGCCGGAACCGGCTTGTGCTTCTGGCCGTGGGCGCCATCATGCTGGCGCTGGCCGGCGGTACGGCCATTTCCACCGCCTTGTATCTCGAAGCCGAAAGAGAGCGGTTGCGAGCGGAGCGGCATGCCGCTGAGCTGGAGATGGTCGCGCGGTTCCAGGAGGAGCAACTCGCCGAAATCGATACCGCGCTGATGGGCGTCAGCCTGAGGGATGGGCTTTTTGTCAGGCAGCGCGAGTGGCTGGTCGAGCAGGGGCATGTCGAGGAGGAAATCGATCGCTCCATGAACGAACTGGAGCAGACACTCACGGGGATCAACTTTTCCAACCTGGCACTGGACTGGCTGGAAGACAACGTCCTTGCCGGTACGGTCAGCGGCATCGAGTCGCAGTTTGCCGATCAGCCACTGGTGCGGGCCCGGCTGTTGCAGTCGGTGGCCAACACCATGCGCAACCTGGCGCTTTACGATCGGGCCTGGGCCATTCAGCAGCGCGCACTGGAGCTCCATCGACGAGAACTCGGGGAAACGCACCCGCGGACCCTGGCCTCGCTCAGTGAGACCGGTCGTTTGCTGCGCAGTCGTGGCCAACTGGAAGAGGCCGAGGAATACGAGCGTCTAGCATTGGAGGGGCGCCGGCAGGTGCTTGGCGACAATCACCCGGATACGCTCGACTCGGTCAGCAACTTGGGCGTGTTGCTGCGTCGCACGGGGCGACTCAGGGAGGCCGAGCCGTACTATCGCGAGGCACTGAATGGGCGCATGCGTGCACTCGGGGACGACGACCCCGATACCCTGACGTCGATGAGCAATCTCGGGGTCTTGCTGGTCGCCATGGATCGGCTCGACGAGGCCGAGGTCTGGATGCGCCGCGCGCTGGAAGGGCGCCGGGAAGTGCTGGGCGAGGACGACCGCTCGACCCTCCAGTCGCTCAACAACATGGGTGTGCTGATGCGCAGCCTGGAGCGATATGCCGAGGCCGAAGACTACTATCGCGAAGCGCTGGCGCGCAGTCGGCGAGTGCGTGGAGATCACCACCCGTCCACGCTGGATATCGTCAACAACCTCGGTGTGGTGCTTGATCGCCAGGAGCGCCTGGATGAGGCCGCGGTCTACTACCGCGAGTCTTTGAAAGGCACCATCGCCACTCTCGGTGAGGATCATCCAGCCACGCTCGCGTCTCGCTACAACATGGCCCGGGTGGTGCGGGAGCAGGGGCACCTGGAGGAGGCCGAGGCGCTGGGCCGCGAGGTGCTGGAAAAGGCGCGAGGGCTCCTTCCAGACGGCCATTGGCACATGGCGGTTTTTCAGGCGGGTTACGGCAAGACCCTGGCTGCCATGGGGCGGTACGAAGATGCCGAGGACTTCCTGATCGATGCGTGGGAAGGCTTCGTTGCCGTGCTGGGCGACGAGCATGCGCGGGCGGTGGAGTTGATGGAGGACATGGTCGAGTTCTACACTGCCTGGCATGAGGTAGCACCCGAGGCCGGGCATGAACGCCGTCGCGACGAATGGCTGGCGCGGCTCGAGGACAGCGACCATCGCAAGGGAAACGGGGATGAATGACAGTGAGCTCAACACTCTCGCCGACGACAAGGGCGAGGTAACCCGCCTGCTGAACGGCCTCCGGGATTCGCCCCAGGTGCTCGACCGCGTCATGGGGCTGGTCTACGAAGACATTCGCCGGATTGCCCGTAATCAGAACCGGGGCCAGCGGGGCGAATATGCACGGACGACCGAGCTGGTCAACGAGGTGTATCTCAAGCTGTTTACCGGCAACCCACCGGTGATCGAGTGTCGTGCGCACCTGATGAAAATGAGTGCCCTGGCGGTGCGTCAACTCATTGTCGATCAGGCACGTTCCCGGCTGAGCCAGAAGCGTGGTGCCGGAGCCCCCCACCTCGCGCTCGACGAGGGCCAGGTGGCAGTGGAAAAAAGCGATGCCGAGCGCGTGCTGCTCATCGAACAGGCCCTGGAGCGACTAGCGGAGCACGATCCGGACCTGGCCGAATTGATCGTCGGCAGCTACTACGGCGGCTACACCGCCGGAGAGCTGGCAGAACTCAGGGATTGCTCCGTGCGCACCGTGCAGCGCCAGCTCAAGCGGGCCCGCGGCTGGCTCCGGCTCGAATTGGGAGCTACATCTTGAGTTCACGTTGTCGCGCCAGTACGGACCATCGGGGAGGGTCCTTGACCCCCGTGAGCGGCGGACAGTCTGGTGACAACGGCCTAGCTGTGCAATAATTGCGCGTTTGTATCGGGGCACGTCGCCCCGGACCGTTCAAAACTCGACTCCGAGGACACGACATATGGATTTCTTCATTGCCAGCGCCATGGCCCAGGATGCCGGCGCGCAGGAACCGAGCATGCTCGCCAGCTTTATTCCGCTGATCCTGATCATCGTGATTTTCTGGTTCTTGCTGATTCGACCGCAGATGAAGCGCAACAAGCAGCACCGCGAACTGGTTTCCGCCCTGTCGGTGGGCGATGAGGTCGTGACCGCCGGCGGCATGCTCGGCCGTGTCACCGAGGTCGGAGAAAGCTTCGTGTCGCTGCAGCTGACCGACGACGTCACCATCAAGGTGCAGAAGCATTCCGTGGCGCAGGTGGTTCCCAAGGGAACCATGGAATCCGCCAACTGATCCAACTGTTGTCCGTGACCGCGCGGCTCCACGAGAACTGAAGTACTTCCAATGAATCGATTCCCACGCTGGAAATACGTCCTGCTGATCATCGTGATCTTTGCGGGCATCATTTACGCCCTGCCCAATATCTTCGGCGACGATCCGGCCGTGCAGGTGTCCTCGCAGCGCGGCTTCGAGCTCGAACGCGAACTGCCGGCAGAGGTCGAACGCCTTCTCGAAGCCGAGGGCCTCGAGTACCACCATGTCGAGTTCGAGCCGCAGCGTCTGCTTGCGCGCTTCGACAGTACCGACCGTCAGTTGAGGGCCGCCGATGTGCTGCGCGACGAGCTCGGCGACGAGTATGTCGTGGCCCTGAACCTGGCACCGGCCACGCCACGCTGGCTCGGGATGTTCGGCGCCGAGCCGATGGTGTTGGGCCTGGATCTGCAGGGTGGGGTGCATTTCCTGATGCAGGTCGACATGGATTCGGCCCGTGAGCAGCAGCTCGAACGTTACGTCAGCGATCTGCGCAACATCCTGCGAGACGCCGGCATCCGTTATCGCTCCGTGCGCGTCGACCGCAATGCGGTAGTGGCCGAACTGCGCTCGGCCGAGGACCGCGACAGTGCCATGCAGGCCATCGAGCGCGAGATCGACGAACTGGTGCTGGAAGCGCGCGATGCCTCGGCCACCTTCAATGTCCGCGCCACCATCGATGAGGAATACCTCGAGGAACTGCAGCAGACGGCGCTGAGGCAGAACATCACGACCCTGCGCAATCGGGTCAACGAGCTCGGCGTGTCCGAGCCGATCATTCAGCAGCAGGGTGCCGAGCGCATCGTGGTGCAGCTGCCCGGCGTGCAGGATACGGCCGAGGCCAAGCGCGTGCTGGGTGCGACCGCCACGGTCGAGTACCGGGCGGTGGATGAACAGAACGATCCCTACGAGGCGCAGCGCACCGGGCGTGTTCCGCCGGGATCGCGCCTGTACTTCCACCGCAACGGTGAGCCCCTGCTGTTGTCGCGTGAGGTCATCGCGTCCGGCGACAATCTGATCGGTGCCGCCGCCGGCTTCGATCAGCAGACCGGGCAGCCCAACGTGGTGGTTACCCTGGACGGCACCGGCGCACGTCGCATGCTCGACCACACCAGCCAGAATGTCGGCAACCGCATGGCGGTGGTGTTCATCGAGCATCGACCCGAAACCGAGATCGTCGACGGCGAGGAGGTGCATACCACCCGTCGCGTCGAGGAAGTCATCTCCGCCGCAGTCACGCGCGAGCCGTTCGGCCGTCGCTTCCAGACCACCGGTCTGGGCTCATCGACCGAGGCGGCCCAGTTGGCCATGCTGCTGCGCGCCGGTGCGCTGGCTGCGCCGATGCAGATCATCGAAGAGCGCACCGTCGGCCCGAGCCTGGGCCAGGACAACATCGATCAGGGCTTCCGTTCGGTGCTGATCGGCTTTGCCGTGGTGCTTGTCGTGATGGCGGTCTACTACAAGGTCTTCGGCCTGGTCGCCAACATGGCATTGACAGCCAACCTGGTGCTGATCGTTGCGCTGTTGTCGATGCTGGGCGCGACACTGACGCTGCCGGGCATTGCCGGCATCGTGCTCACGGTCGGCATGGCCGTGGATGCAAACGTACTGATCTTCGAGCGAATACGCGAAGAGTTGAAGAACGGCAACACGCCTCAGGCCGCCATACGTGCAGGCTACGAAAAGGCCTTCTCGACCATTGCCGACGCCAACGTCACCACGTTGATCGCCGCCATCGTGCTGTTCATGTTCGGTACTGGCCCGATCAAGGGCTTCGCGGTCACGCTCAGCCTGGGTATCGTGACGTCGATGTTCACCGCCATTCTCGGCACACGTGCCGTGATCGGCCTGATTTACGGTGGGCGCAAGCGCGTCAAGGCCCTGGCGATTTAAGGATCTGAATCATGGAAATCATCAAGGCAGATACAAAGATCGACTTCATGCGCTACCGCAACGTGGCGCTGATCATCTCGGCGATCGTGTTGCTGGCCGGAATAACCGCGTTGATCGGTCGTGGACTCAACTTCGGCCTGGACTTCACCGGCGGCACGCTGATCGAGGTCGGTTATCCCGAAGCGCCGGAACTGGCCGAAGTGCGAGAGGCCCTGGCCCAGGACGGTTTCGATGACTTCACCGTGCAGACCTTCGGCACGGCACGCGAGATCGTGGTGCGAATTCCCGTTGGCGAGGCCGACGAGACCGGTGCTGATCTCAGTACCCGCGTGCTTGAGGCCCTGCAGCGCCAGGAGGCGGGCATCGATATGCGCCGGGTGGAATTCGTCGGCCCGCAGATCGGACAGGAACTGGCCGAGCAGGGCGGTCTGGCGCTGCTCTATGCGTTGATCGGGATCCTGCTCTACGTGTCTTTCCGCTTCCAGTGGCGCTTTGCGGTCGGCGCCGTGGGCGCTCTGGTGCACGACGTGCTGCTGGTGGTCGGACTGCTTGCGCTGTTCCAGGTCAATTTTGACCTGACCGTGGTCGCCGCCATCCTGGCTGTCATCGGCTACTCGCTCAACGACACCATCGTGGTCTACGACCGCATGCGCGAGAACTTCCGTGTCAAGCGCAAGGGCACGCCCAAGGAGTTGTGCAACCTGTCGATCAACCAGATGCTCGGCCGCACCATCATGACCTCCATGACCACATTGCTGGTGCTGTTGGCGCTGTTCTATTTCGGCGGCGAAATCATTCACGCCTTCGCCTTCACGCTGATCATCGGCGTAATCGTCGGAACTTACTCGTCGGTCTACATCGCCGGCAGCCTGGCGCTGGTCATGGGCGTGTCCAAGCAGGACCTGATGCCGGTCGAGAAGGAAGGCGCCGATCAGCCCGACACCGAGGTCCTGCCCGAACGTTTCCGTAACCGGGAAGCCTGAGATGCCGGCCCGCTTGTTCGCTCTTCTGGCCTGCGTCCTGTTGCTTGGCACGGCGCAGGCCGATGAGGGGAATCGTTTCCTGATCGAGTTCGAATTGTGGCTCCACGGGGAAAAGCAGGGCGAGCCCAGTATGATCGTGGAGGCCGGACAACCGGGCTCGATGGAAGTCGGCGGAGCCGAGCACCGTTGGCGCATCGAGGTCGAGGTGGAACGACCGGCCGCGCACGAATATGCGCCCGGTGATGCATTGTGGCTGCACCTGGCGGTTCACGAGCAGATCGACGGGAAATGGGAAGAACTGGCCGATACCATGCTTGGGGTGCCGGAAGGTCAACCAGCGACCCTGTCGGTGCTTGACGGCCAGGTCGATGAGCCGTCTCCGGAGCGCAGCATCGTGTTCCTGCGTGCAACCACCTCGCGCCTGCAGTCGGGCGATCTGCCCTCCGGCTGATCCCCGACCGTCGCCGGCGGCATGCGGTCGAGGTTTCTTTCGTTTCCAACCCGTCTGGCACTGATCGGTGCGGCCTTGCTGTTGGCAATCGGCGTCGCGCTCTTGCCCGCTGACAACGACCGTGATTCCGAAACCTATATCCTGGCCACGGCCACCACGGGCGGCACCTTCTACCCCGTAGGCGTGGCCATTGCCACCCTAACCAAGCAGGTACTCGAGGAGGAGCACGGTGTGGCGCTGGCGGCGATCAGCTCCGCCGGTTCGGAGGAGAACCTGCGCCTGATGCGCTCAGGTGAGGCGCGCTTCGCCATCCTGCAGGGACTTTACGGTGCCTGGGCCTGGCGCGGGGAAGGGCGGTTGGCGGGGCAGGAGCCGTTCACCGAGCTGCGTAGCGTGACTGCGCTGTGGCCCAATGTCGAGCACTTCCTGATCCGGGGCACGCTGGTTGAGTCCGGTACCGTTGCCGATCTCGAGCACCTTACCGGCAGGCGCTTTTCAATCGGGGCACGCTTTTCCGGTACCGAGGGTTCCAACCGGTACATTCTGACCGCCCTGGGCATCGATCCGGATCGAGACCTTCATCTTGTCTACCAGGGCTACGGCGCCAGCGCCGATGCTTTCCAGAATCAGCTGATCGATGGCATGAATACCCCCGCCGGCGTGCCCGTCGGCGCGGTGACCCGGGCCATGGCGGCATCGCGCGGAAATGCCGCCCTGCTGTCTTTCGACGAGTCACAACGTCAGGCCGTCAATCGTGACTACCCGGGTCTGTGGCAGTTTTTTGAAATTGAAGAAGGCACTTATCCTCACCAGGAAGCGCCGCTTGAAACCATCGCCCAGGCCAATCTGCTGGCCGTTACCGCCGATGTGCCCGAAGAACATGTTTACCGGCTGCTGGTCACGCTCTACGACAACCTCGGCTTCTTGCATGCCTTTCACGCCGCCACGCGCGCCATGCAGCTGGAGTCGGCGCTGGACGGGCTGCCCGCACCGCTGCATCCGGGCGCGGTGCGCTACTTTCGCGAGCGCGATCTGGACATTCCCGCCCACCTTTTTCCGCCCGAGCTCAAAGAGGGCGACGAATGAGCGGTCCGGCCAGTTGGCATGGTCGTTTACAGGCCGGTGCCGAGAAGTGTGGCCTCACCGGAGTGCGTGAGGTTTCCCCGGGCCTGTCGGTCGTCGTGTTCATCGGTGCTGCGATCATTGCGCTGGTGCATGTGTCTGTCAATACCTGGCTGATCTGGCCGGACCTTTGGGTGTCCGTCTTTCATTTCGGCAGCCTTGGTGCGTTGGCACTTGTGCGGTTTCCCGTCAGCGGCGGCGTGAACGGTCGCGGCAATGCGGGCTGGTGGCTGGACCTGGCAGCCGGAGTGCTGCTGGTGGTGTCGTGTGGCGCCGTACTATGGCTCGAGGAACCCTTGTACAACCGCGGCCTGAATTTCTCCACGGCTGACTGGTTCGTCTGCCTGGCGCTGGTCGTGCTCGCCATGGAACTGGCCCGACGTACGGCCGGACTGCTGGTTCCGGCTCTGATCGTCATTGGCTTGAGCTACACAGTGTGGTGGGGTGCAAGCATCGGCGGCATGTTCTCGTTTCCCGGCCTGAGCCTGGAAACCGTGCTCTTCCGCTCGGTGTTCAGCTCCGAGGGAATGTTTGGAACGATCGCCAGGATTTCATGGAGTTATGTCTTCATGTTCATCCTTTTCGGGGCTTTCCTGGTGCGTTCCGGGGCGGGCGATTTCATCATTGCCCTGGCGCGAGCGGCGGCCGGCCGTATCACCGGCGGCCCCGGGCTGGTGGCGGTGGCCTCATCGGGACTGATGGGATCGATTACCGGTTCGGCCGTGGCCAATACCGCGTCGACCGGGGTGATCACCATCCCGTTGATGAAGAAGGCCGGTTTCCCGCCGCGTTTTGCCGGAGGAGTGGAGGCGGCCGCCTCTACCGGCGGTCAGCTGATGCCGCCGGTGATGGGGGCGGGTGCTTTTCTGATGGCCAACTTCACCGGCATCTCCTACCTGGCCATCATTGCCGCGGCACTGATTCCTGCACTGCTGTATTTCCTGTCCCTGGGTTTCTATATTCGCATTCGTGCCCGCCGCCTCGGATTGGAGCCACGGCCGGACGAAGAAGGAATTCCCCTGCGCGAGGCGCTCGCCCGAGGCTGGCCGCTGTTGCTTCCGCTGGCCGTGCTGGTGACACTGCTGATTGCCGGTTTCACGCCGGTGTATGCCGCCGGAATCGCCATCGTTGCCGTGGTCGTCGCTTCCTGGCTGACGCCGGAGCGCATGGGGCCGCTGGCGATTGTCGAGTCGCTGGCAAGCGGAGCACGAACCATGGTGCCCACAGCCGTCCTGCTGATCGCCGTCGGCCTGATCGTCAACGTGCTCACCACCACCGGGATTGGCAATACCTTCTCGATCATGATCGGCGAGTGGGCCGGGACCAGCCTGCTTCTGGCGCTGGTGCTGGTGGCGGTGGCCTCGCTGGTACTGGGGATGGGGCTGCCGGTGACCGCCGCCTATATCGTGCTGGCAGCCATTTCCGCGCCCACGCTGTACGGATTGATGCTGCAAGCCGACCTGGTCAATGCCCTGGTGGCCGGTGAGATCAGCGAGCGGGCAAGGGAGGCGATCCTGCTGGCCAGGCCGGGAATAGAGGGCATGCTGGGTGCGCCCATGCCGGCAGCGGAAGCGCAGGCGGTGGTTGCGGCCATGACCCCGGAGTTGCAGCGTGCCGCCGCCGAGGCATTGCTGGAGCCGGCTTTGCTGGTCGGCAGCCTGCTGGCGGCCCACATGATCATCTTCTGGCTCAGCCAGGATTCCAATGTGACGCCGCCGGTGGCGCTGGCTGCCTTCACCGCCGCCGGCATCGCCGGCGAGAAGCCGATGGCAACCGGGCTGACGGCATGGAAGCTTGCCAAGGGGCTGTACGTCATCCCGCTGCTGTTCGCTTACACGCCTTTGGTCAGCGGATCGTGGGGTGAAGCTCTCCAGGTCGCGGTGGTTGCGCTAGCCGGGCTGTATGCGCTTGCCGGTGTGTTCGAGGGCTGGCTGGAAGGACCGCTGAAGCGTCACTGGCGCGCGCTGCTTGGCTTGCTTGCCCTGGCGTTGCTGTATCCGCACGGCTGGTGGCTGGTCGACATCGGGGCCATGATGCTTTTGTTCGCGCTGGCGTGGCACAGTCGCAGGCTTTTCCAGGTTGCGGGGAAAGACTAGACTGATTCCATGAGCGATCGCCACGCCGCACAAAGGTATCGACAGGCCAAGGACATTGCCATGGCCGCGCTCGATCACCCATCGGAAGAGCGTAAGGAGTGGGTCGAGCAACAGTGCAGCGATGACGCCGAGTTGCTCGAGGAAGTTCGCTGGCTGATGGCCGCGGCCCAGGATGATGCCGCCGACGAGGTTCCCGAGCAGTTTCAGCAGGCCACCGAGCAGGCGCTGCGCGAGGTGTCACTGCAGGTGCCATTACCGCGCGATTACCGCCTCATCCGGCGGTTGAGCCAGGGTGGTATGGGTATCGTGTATCTGGCCGAACGCAGCGATGGCGAGATCCGCCAGCGCGTGGCGTTAAAGCTGCTGCACGTCACCGATGCACCGGATGAGGCATTGAAGCGGCGGTTCGCCACCGAGCAGCAGATTCTCTCGCGCCTCAACCACCCCAACATTGCGCACCTGATCGATGCCGGCGTGACGGCCGAGGGGCGTCCTTTCATGGCGACGGAGTTCGTCGACGGGCAGACGATCGACGCCTGGTGCCGGGACCGAGGCAGCACTCTGGAGCAGCGACTGGACTTGTTCCTGAAGGTCTGTGACGCGGTCGATTATGCCCATCGGCACATGGTCATTCATCGAGATCTCAAGCCGGCCAATATCCTGGTCTCGGGCGACGGCGAACCCAAGTTGCTCGACTTCGGTATCGCTCGATTGGTGGATGGGCAGGCCTCGCGCCGCGAGGATGAGAAAGGGGAGGGCAGGGGGCTGACCCTGTCCTATGCCAGTCCCGAGCAGATCGAGGGCCGCGGTTTGAGTACGGCCACCGATGTGTATTCCCTCGGAGTGGTGCTCTACGAACTGCTGACCGGCGTGTCGCCGTTTACGCAGCATGAGAATGCCGATGACTTGCGGGGTGCCGTCCTGGCCGGCACTTTCGAGCCTCCGTCCCGGGTGGAGAACAAGCAGGTCAAGCGAATTTCACCGGATCTCGAAGCCATCGTGCTCAAGGCGTTGCGTGTCGATCCGGAATCGCGCTACGAGTCGGCCCGCTCGCTGGCCGAGGATCTCCGGCGACTGCTCGAGTATCGGCCGGTGATCGCCCGGCGCGGTCACGCGATGTACCGGACCGGGCGATTCCTGAGGCGTCACCGCCTGGGCGTGGCGGTGGCGGCCCTGGTCGGCGTGTTGCTGGTCGCCTTCCTGGTCGACCGCGAGTCGCAGCTTCAGCGGATCGCCTGGGAGCGTGACCGCGCCGAGGCGGTGACCGAATTCATCAACCAGTTGTTTGCCGGGGCCGATTCACTGCCGTCGCGCGGTAACGAAGTCACGGTGCGGGAAATCCTGGACCTGGGTACCGAGCAACTGCGGGCGACCGATGACTACAGCCCGGCGCAACTCGGCTCGATGTACCTGGCCATCGGTCGTGCCTACAACGGGCTGGGGCTCGGTGAGCAGGCTTTGCCGCTGCTGCGGGAAGCCCAGGCCGCGTTGGCTCCGACCATCCGCCTCGAAGAGCAGGCGCTGATCCAGGCAGAGATTGGGGCGGCACTGGACACGTCGGGGCGCGCGATCGAGGCGATTGCGGCGGACCGGCATGCACTGGAGTTGTTCGACAAGGTCCCGGCCGATCAGGGTGACGAGGTGTTGCGCGTGCGTATACGCCAGTTGCGCAATCACGCCAATGTGATGGATGTACCGCTGGAAGAGACCATCGCCGGGCTGGAAGGGATTCTAGCCGAGCTCGATCGCCGCCCGGACAGCCACGGAGAGCTGCGTTTCGAAGCCCTGGCCGCGCTGGTTGGAGCGCATGTTTTCAGCAACAGGCCGGAGTCGGCCCTGGACCTGGCCGGGCAGGCCAGGACGCTCGCCGAGGAGTTGTATGACGCAAACGATCCGCGTCGGCTTCGCGGGCGCTACGTTCATGCCAACGCGCTGCTGCTGTCGGATCCGGAACAGGCCGTCGCCCTCTATGCCGACCTGGTCGATGACCATGAACGAATGATCGGACCAAGCCAGCGTCTGGCCAACATGATCGGCAACTTCGGGGTGGCGCTGTCGCGAGAGGGGCGTAACCGGGAGAGCATGCAGGCCTTTGCCCGTGCCGCGGACATGATCGAGCGCGTGGTGGGGCGTGATCACTACCTCTACCGGCTCTCGATTTCCAACCTGGCTGCGCTGCACTTGCGCGAGGGAGAACCGGAGGAGGCCGAGCGACTGGTGCGCGGCATTCTCACTGATGTCGAATGGCGATTCGACGAGCACGGTGGAGTGGAGACCATGTACCGGGCCTCCGCGCTGGATATTCTGGGCAGTGCACTGGTGTTGCAGGGGCGCCTCGACGAGGCAGTGGCCGTTTACGAACAGGCGCTGGAGCTGCTCGAGGTTGATGCTTCGGGGCAGTGGGAAGAGATGTCGACCAGCATGTCCGCGCGACTTGCCGAGGTGAAGCGGGAACTGGACAGCGACTGAGTCAGTCCAGGTGACGCTTGAGCCAGGCTCGTGCCATGCGCCATTCGCGTACCACCGTCGACTTCGAGATATTCAGGGTTTCGGCGGCATCCTCCATGCTCAGCCCGGCAAAGTATCGAAGCTCCACGATGCGGGCCTGGCGCTCGTCGATCTCNGNGAGTTGNGCGAGCACCTGGTCGAGGGCGATCAGGTCGCTGCCGAAGTCTTCACCCAGTTCCGAGGAATCGAGCTCGACCTGGTGTCGGGCCGAGGGTCGCTTCGCCGCNCCGCGCCGTCGCGCGTAGTCGACGAGCACGCGACGCATCACCGTCGAGGCGACAAGCAGNAANTGGCGGCGGTCCTCCCAGCTGTGATAGTCCTGGTCGGCCAGGCGCAGGTAAGCCTCGTTGATCAGNGCGGTGGGCTGAAGNGTGTGTCCGGGGCGCTGGCGGGCGAGCTGGCGGCTGGCAAGGGCACGCAATTCGTCGTATACCAGTGGCAGCAGACGGTGCAGGTCGGTATTCTCACCGGCCGAGTAACGCTGCAAAAGTTCTGTCAGGTCCGTTATCTGCCGCCGTCCCGCGGAGGTGCCGTTGCTGCTGTCCGAATGGGTGTTCATGCTCGTCCTGACCTTGGCTGGCCGGAAATGGTGTTCATTCCGGCATGTTACACGAGATCCCTGTTTCACTTCCCGCCCGGATGTGACTAGAATAGGGGGAGCTGGTCACAGCTTGCATTTCAAGGGAGTTTGCGAAAGTTTTCATGTGTCGGGGCAAGCCAAAATTTCCGATAGCCGTCACGGCAATNTTTGCCGTGGCTTTTTGCCTGCCCGGCACGGCCCTGGCTGACAATCCGGATTCCGGCTGCATGAGCGTCTCGAACGCCCTGCAGCAATCCGATGATCATCCCGTCGAATTGTTTCTGGCGGCCACTTCGGATGATTCCGGCATCGTCTCCAGGCTGTNCTGCGTCAACGGCAGTGTCGAGCAGATTAACCTGCGCGCCGAACCCGGACAGCAGGCCGAGGNCGCTTTCGCACTGGCCAACGCCGGCTTTGATCCGGCATTGATCAGCAGCGCCATGACCAGGGATGCTGCCTGGAGCAGCGAGTGGGCACATCTCGAGATTCTGAAGGGCGAAGTGCCGGCCGGTGGCGTCCTGCCCGTCTCACTGGTGGTTTCCGTACCCAACGACTTTGCCCCCGGTTCGAGACACGAGCAGCGCTTCGAGCTGGTGGGGGAAACGGGTGAGACGCTGTCGGTAAGAGTCTCGCTTGAAGTCATCGAGGAACAGCCGATGTTTCGGGATGGCTTCGACGTCGACCCTGTGCTCGGCCAGTTCAGCTACCACCAGGCGCCGGAATTCAACCCGGGCTCCTGAAATCCCCCGCGATCCATTTTCCGTTCTTCAGCGTTCCGGCACAGGCATTGGGCCGGAAATGGTACAGCCAGTGGTTGACGTCGGGCGCGTCGATGACGGCCAGGTCGGCGCGGTAGCCGGGCTGCAGGCTGCCGTGGCTGGAGTGCAGACCAATGGCGCGGGCAGCGTGGCTGGTCACGCCCCGGAGTACCTCGTTCGGGCTCATGCGCTGGTGCACTGCCGCTAGCGTCATCGCCATGTGCAGGTGGTAACTGGGCGCGGAGCCGGGGTTGAAGTCGGTCGCCACGGCCACGCGTGTGCCGGCCGCGATCCACTGGCGTGCCGGCAGAAAGGGCTCGCGCAGGTATAGCGAGGCAATCGGCAGGCTGACGGCGACCGTGCCGGCGGTGGCCATGGCGCCGATGTCCTGTTCACTGGCGTATTCCAGGTGCTCGGCCGAAACCGCACCCAGCTCGGCGGCCAGCCCGGCACCGCCGCCGGCCGATAGCTGATCGGCGTGTATCTTCAGGCCCAGGCCGTGTGATTTGGCAGTCTCCAGGATCCGGCGGCCTTCTTCCAGGGTAAAGGCGTTGTCTTCGATGAATACGTCGCAGAAGCGGGCCAGGTCGCGTTGGGCGACCTCGGGAATGATTTCCTGGCACAACAGGTCGACGTAGTCGCCGCGTCGATCACGGTACTCGGCGGGCACCAGGTGGGCGCCGAGAAAGGTCGGTACGATGTCCAGCGCCTGCGACTCGTTCAGTCTGCGATAGACTTCGAGCTGCTTGATCTCGTCGTCGCGATTCAAACCGTAACCGGACTTGGCCTCGACCGTGGTCACGCCCAGCCGGGCCATGTCGGTCAGCGCGGCGATTGCCTTGTCGGCAAGCTCGCCGGCGCTGGCTGTACGGGTGGCGTTGACAGTGGCATTGATGCCACCGCCGGCTGCCTGGATCTCCTGGTAGCTGGCGCCTTCGAGCCGGGCGGCAAACTCGTCGCCGCGCCAGCCGCCAAAACACAAATGGGTGTGGCAGTCGATCAGCCCGGGCACCACGCAGCGCCCGCCGGCGTTGAACGAGTCGGCAGCGGAAAACTCCTCCGGCAGCTCACTGGCGGGCCCGGCAAAGCGAATCGTGTCGCCTTCCCAGGCCACTACGGCATCGGCTATCGGATCGACCTCATCATGCCCGCCCTCGGCCGGCACGCGGTAAAGCATTGAAATGTTATTCAGCAGCTTCATGAACCAAGCATCCTGTTTCTGTGGAGCGCAATAACACGAAGGACATGAAGTAGTCACGAAGGCCACGAAGGGTAAGAAATAGAATTCTCTTCGTGCACTTCGTGCCCTCCTTCGTGTTCTTCGTGTTATTCCAAAGCACCCGCATTATCGAAAGCTTATCAACTGATTCCGGAGATGACGGCTTTGACGGACTTGACCAGTTCGCCGGAGCGCAGCAGGCGGGTGCAGGTGTCGATGTCGGCGCCGACCTCGTAGTCTTCGTCGGCATGGTTGACATGATCGCGCACGAAATCGTGGGCGGCGAGCACGCCCTTGCCGGGTTTGAGGGGCTTTCGGAAGTCCAGCGCCTGGGCTGCGGTCAGCATTTCCACTGCCATCACCCGCTCGACGTTATGCAGCACGCTGAGCAGCTTGAGCGCGCTGATCGATCCCATGGAGACATGGTCTTCCTGGCCCAGAGATGTCGGGATGGAGTCGACGCTGGCCGGGTGGCAGAACACCTTGTTCTCGCTGACCAACGCAGCGGCGGTGTATTGCGGAATCATGAAGCCGGAGTTGATGCCGGTGTCGGCCATCAGCAGCTTGGGCAGGCCGTCGTGGCCTTCCAGCAGCAGGTAGGTGCGGCGCTCGGAGATCGAGGCCAGCTCCGCCAGGGCAATGGCGGCATAGTCCAGCGCCAGTGCCAGTGGCTGACCGTGGAAGTTGCCCGCCGAAACGATATCGCCATTGTCGAAAACCAGCGGGTTGTCGGTCACCGAGTTGATCTCGCGCTCGACGACTTCGGTGGCATGCCCCAGTGCATCGCGGCTGGCGCCATGGACCTGTGGCATGCAGCGCAGGCAGTAGGGGTCTTGTACCTTGCCGCAGTGACGATGCGACTCGAGGATCTCGCTGTCTGTGAGTAGCTGCCGCATGTTGGCCGCCACCGTGATCTGGCCAGGATGGGGGCGCACGGCATGCACTCGTTCATCGAACGGCATCGCCGATCCCTGAAGCGCTTCCAGGCTCATCGCACCGAGAATATCGGCGGCCCGGATCAGGTGCAGGGCGCGATGAAGGACGAATGCACCGTAGGACGACATCAGTTGGGTGCCGTTGATCAGGGCCAGGCCGTCCTTGGCGCCGGGTTCGACCGGTTCCAGGTGGTGCCGGGCCAGCGTTTCGTTTGCGGGTTCGGGGCCGGTCCGATCGGCGTTCCAGCACTGGCCCTTGCCGATCAGCGGCAGGCTCATGTGAGCCAGCGGCGCCAGGTCGCCGGATGCCCCCACGCTGCCGCGACTGGGTATGTAGGGCAGGATGTCGAGCTCGCAGAACTTGAGCAGTTGCCGGAAGATCGGCAATGAGATTCCGGATTGGCCATATCCCAGGGCATGCGCTTTGAGTTTGAGCATCAGCCGCGTGATCTCCGCCGGCACGGGATCGCCCGTGCCACAGGCATGGCTGAGCAGCAGGTTGCGTTGCAGTTGCTCGAGTTGATCGTCGTCGATGCGTTTCGTCGCCAGGGCGCCGAAGCCGGTATTGACGCCATAGATGGCGCCGCCGCTTTTGAGGGCATGGTCGACGACCGAACGCGACTGTTCGACAGCCGCGGGAGCCACGCCCAGGCTCGCCAGTCGTTGGTCGAGTTGCTGATCGAGGTGTTCAATCTGGATCGTATCGTTCATGCAGCCATGGTCCGTTCGGTCTGGGTTGATGCCTGGCCGGCGGCGTGGCCCGCCAGGGAGCGAGTGGCGGCAATACTAGCAAGTTCGGACCCGGTCGATGGGGGATTGGGAATAGGCGGCAAGAAATTGGAACAGGGTGGCCCGTGATTGTCGCCCGCAGGTATTCTTTGGGACTATCAATTCCATGGAAACAATGAATTTTTATAATGGCAGGGTGTGCGTATACTGTTGGGATAGTTTTCTGTCGAGGCTGTCGAAACCATTACTCGGCTCCTTGGGAAATCATTCAATCGGAGGACGTGAATTATGGCGAACGAAGGCAAGTGCCCGGTCATGCATGGTGGTAACACCGCTACCGGCAAATCCAACATGGACTGGTGGCCGGAGAATCTCAACCTGGATATCCTGCACCAGCACGATACCAAGAGCGATCCGCTCGGAGAGGAGTTCGACTATCGCGAGGAAGTCAAGAAACTCGACGTCGATGCCTTGAAGAAAGATCTGACCGATCTGATGACCGATTCCCAGGACTGGTGGCCGGCCGATTGGGGCCACTATGGCGGTCTGATGATCCGTATGGCCTGGCACGCTGCCGGCACTTACCGCGTGGCTGACGGCCGCGGCGGCGGCGGCACCGGAAACCAGCGTTTCGCCCCGATCAACAGCTGGCCGGACAATGCCAGTCTGGACAAGGCCCGCCGCCTGCTGTGGCCGATCAAGAAAAAGTACGGCAACAAGCTGTCGTGGGCTGACCTGATTATCCTGGCTGGTAACGTGGCCTACGAATCGATGGGTTTCAAGACCTTCGGTTTCTCGTTTGGCCGGGAAGACATCTGGCACCCGGAAAAGGACATCTACTGGGGTGCGGAGAAAGAATGGCTCGCACCCTCCGATGAACGCTATGGCGATGTCGAGAATCCGGCGACCATGGAGAACCCGCTGGCCGCCGTCCAGATGGGGCTGATCTACGTCAACCCGGAAGGCGTCAACGGCAATCCCGACCCGCTCAAAACCGCCGAACAGGTGCGCGAAACCTTCAAGCGAATGGCCATGAACGACGAGGAGACCGTGGCCCTGACCGCCGGTGGCCATACCGTCGGCAAATGCCACGGCAATGGCGATGCCGACAACCTCGGCCCCGAGCCGGAGGCCGCTGACGTCGAGGAGCAGGGCCTGGGCTGGAACAACAAGGTCAGCCGTGGCATTGGCCGCGATACCGTGACCAGCGGCATCGAAGGCGCCTGGACCACTCACCCGACCCAGTGGGACAACGGCTACTTCCACCTGCTGCTCAACTACGAGTGGGAGCTGGTGAAAAGCCCGGCCGGCGCCTGGCAGTGGGAGCCGGTCGACATCAAGGAAGAAGACAAGCCGGTCGATGTCGAGGATCCCTCGATCCGTCTCAACCCGATCATGACCGACGCGGACATGGCGATGAAGATGGACCCGGAGTATCGCAAGATCTCGGAGCGTTTCTACAAGGATCCGGCCTACTTCGACGATGTCTTCGCCCGGGCCTGGTTCAAACTGATCCATCGTGACCTCGGGCCGAAAACCCGTTACATCGGCCCCGAAGCACCGACCGAAGACCTGATCTGGCAGGACCCGGTACCGGCCGGCAAGACCGATTACGACGTCGACGCGGTCAAGGCGAAGATTGCCGATGCCGGCCTGTCGATCAATGAAATGGTCAGTACGGCCTGGGACAGCGCCCGGACTTTCCGTGGCTCCGACAATCGTGGTGGCGCCAACGGTGCACGTATCCGCCTGGCCCCGCAGAAGGACTGGGAAGGCAACGAACCCGAGCGTCTGGCCAAGGTGCTGAAGGTCTACGAGCAGATTGCAGCCGATACCGGAGTCAGCATTGCCGATGTCATCGTGCTCGGCGGCAACGTGGGGCTGGAGCAGGCGATCAAGGCAGCCGGCCACAGCGTCAGCGTGCCGTTCGCCCCGGGCCGTGGCGATGCCAGCGAAGAGCAGACCGACGCCGACTCGTTCCAGTACCTGGAGCCGCTGGCCGATGGCTTCCGCAACTGGCAGAAGAAGGACTATGTGGTCAAGCCTGAAGAGATGCTGCTCGACCGCACCCAGCTCATGGGGCTGACCGCACCGGAAATGACCGCCCTGATCGGCGGCATGCGGGTGCTGGGTGCCAATCACGGTGG
>SL_3KL_010_SEDDRAFT_10000223_pt1 | contig 42145 bp, 41 predicted proteins | sample SodLakKL_010_SED_2_FD_10381 | JGI IMG/M metagenome (IMG submission 10381) | reverse complement strand
ATGGCGGAGTAGGAGGGATTTGAACCCTCGCGCCGGTTGCCCGACCTATACCCTTAGCAGGGGCACCTCTTCAGCCAACTTGAGTACTACTCCGTTTGCAAGCCATTATATGATAATATATTTGCGGCTTGCTGTCAACTTGATTTTAACAGGATTAACCCGTCGGGTCAATCATGGAAAGCTGCAGTCTGTTGCGGTTCAAATCGACATTCAAAACCCAGACATCCACCACGTCACCGACCTTGATGACATCAAGCGGATGTTTGACGTATCCACGGCGTAATTTCGAGATATGTACAAGACCGTCCTCTTTCACACCACAATCGACAAAAGCCCCGAAATCGACCACATTGCGTACGGTTCCTTTCAGTTTCATGCCCGGTTTCAAATCCTCTAGTTTCAACACATCGCTTTTAAGAATCGGTGCTGGCGCATCATCACGTGGATCTCTCAGAGGTTGAGCCAAATCGGCGATGATATCTTCGATGGTCGGCAACCCTGCTTCGGTTTTATCCACGAAGTCACTTGCCTTGATATGACTCAATTTTTCCCTCAATGTGGCCGTTCCAACCATGGATATATCCGCATCGACCGCCGCAAGGATGGTCTTTGCGACCGGATAGCTTTCCGGGTGGATCGCAGTCTTATCAAGGGGATTGTCACCTTGTAGGATTCGAAGGAATCCAACAGCCTGTTCGTAGCTTTTTGCGCCAAGGCCACTCACATCGAGCAAAGTCTTACGGTTTTTAAAAGCACCGGCTTTCTCACGATGAGAAACAATGTTGCTTGCGACCCGCTTGGAAATGCCTGCTACGTAGTTAAGCAATGAAGGCGAAGCGGTATTCGCATTGACACCGACACGGTTGACCACGGTCTCAACGGTGAAATCGAGAGAATCGGATAATTTGGATTGACTGACATCGTGCTGGTACTGACCGACCCCGATGCTTTTGGGATCGATTTTTACAAGTTCACTCAAAGGATCCTGAAGTCTTCTAGCGATGCTGACGGCGCTTCTTTCTTCAACCTGAAGCTGGGGAAATTCCTTTTTAGCAAGAGGTGAAGCGCTGTATACTGAAGCCCCCGCCTCGTTGACAATGGTATAGAATGCTTCGTGTTTAAGATCCTTGAAAGTATCGATGATGAAAGCTTCTGTTTCTCTTGAAGCCGTTCCGTTACCGATTGCGACGATTTTGATATCGTACTTCTCCATCAAGGCGATGACTTTCTCCTTCGCTTTTTCAACCTGTGACGCTTCCGCACGCTTATTATCGCTTCTTGGATGTGGGTAGATGACATCGGTCGTCTTCAAGGTCCCCATTTCATCAACCACGGCAAGTTTGCATCCGGTACGATAAGCCGGGTCGATACCGAGGAGCGGTTTTCCTTTTAGTGGTGGTTGCAACAATAAACTCCGCAGGTTTTCACTGAAAATATGGATGGCGTTGTCTTCTGCCCTTTCCGTCAGTTCAGCCCGAAGTTCCCTTTCAATCGAGGGTGCGATCAGCCTTTTATAGGCATCCGCAATCGCAGCGGAGATAAGCGGTGCGGCCGGATGATACTGGCTGATGATGACCTGGCGTTCGAGAAAACCGATGATATCGGTCTCATCGATGCTAATCTTTACCCGCAGAATTTTTTCCTTTTCGCCGCGATTCAATGCCAGAACCCGGAAAAGCTTGACCCTTTTGACCGGTTCCTTGAAATCGTAATACCCACGGTAAATCTCTTTATCATCTTTGGCATCTTTTTTGACTTTCGATTCGACCACGCCGTTATTGAAGGTGAAATCGCGAATCCACTTCCGGTATTTCGCTTCATCGCTGATACGCTCCGATATGATGTGTGAAGCACCTTCAAGTGCTTCAGCAACACTTGTTACCGCTTCGCTCAAAAACGCTTCAGCTTCAGCTTCGACATCAAACCCGGGCGCAAAGAGCATGATTTTATCCGCTAAAGGCTCAAGGCCTTTCTTGATGGCGATGGTCGCCTTGGTCTTTTTCTTCTCTTTGTAAGGACGGTACAGGTCCTCGACATCCACGAGCTGTGTCGCCTTGAGAATATCAGTCCGCAATGTTTCTGTCATCAGCCCTTTTTCTTCAATCAGGCGGATGACATCCTCCTTACGTTCTTTCAACTGCATCTGATACTGGTATGCTTTGTCGATCTCGCGAATCGCCTCTTCATCCATGCCACCGGTCATCTCTTTACGGTAGCGCGCGATAAAAGGAACGGTATTGTCTTCAAGTAGGGACAATACCGTTTCAACATGCTTCTGTTTGAGTTCAAGACGCTTACTCAGTTCTTTGATAATCGTCTGATCCATAATATCCTCCGTTATTCAGGGTTATACGTGCCAGCGCTAATTGATTCCAACAATGCAAGGATGTCGGGAACTCCGACGTAAGGCTCACTTAAAACCTCACCGTTCTGTATGACCATCATGGTCGGGTATGCACCCCAATTAGCAGGGGGCGTGCCATTGGCGCCCTCATGGGCGAACACCACAGGAACATCTTCGTTATCCTCTATGAATTCAAGTACATCCTGGGTAATGATGGCACAAGCGCCGCACCACACGGCATATATATACAAGATGTACATCGTATCCATCTCGTCATACTTGGCTAGCCCGCTATAGTTCGTGATATGATCCTCGCCATGAAAAGCACTGTTCTGTGGCCCTTCATCGATGGCATTGCCGCAAGCAGCAAGCGTGAGCATTGTAACAATCATAACGCTCAACAATAAAAGCTTCTTCATACTATCCTCTCCATTTCAGGACAATTTTACTGCATATATCATTAAAAGACAATTCATGTAATCTAATTTATAATCAAGAATCAAGATAATCTTCCAAGTCGATACTACCGGTAACAAGCGCATCGATAAAAGCCATGATATCCGTCTGGCCTTCATACAAAGCGACAATATTCTCATTGACAACAAGCATCAAAGCAGGCACGGTATGTTCATAACCCTCCGGCAACAAACCGATTGTGGTGGTGATATTGGCCAACCACAAGGACAGATCCTCCGATACGGCATAGGGAAACAACGCTTCGTTGATCGTTTCACTCTCAGAAGATGTACCTGTCACGTCGCGATGATAGACATACACCATTTCAATGGTATGGATACCGGTTTGCGTTCTACCGAGCGTGTGCACGTCCCTCCAGGTCCTCAGATGCGAAAAATCATGGTAGGCATAACCCTCGAATGTTTCGCTGTCATCTGCCAAAAGCCCTAGTAGCTCGGGGAAAATATAGCGTTCTGCATCGACCGCTTCCAAAAAACCCATAATCGGTAAGGCACCGTAGAACTTGTCCACCACGGTCCCGTGACGAACGATCAAAAGCTTCGGATCCCGCCGTTGCACGTTTTCCGGACGCGGTCCGGAAACTTCCCGCTGATTGATGCGATACATGGGATAGTCGAACGTATTTTCCATACCGAAAGTGAAAATATCCTCGTTGATCATTTGGGTCCCCGGGGTTTCATTACCGAGAAAATCCCGGTTATAGACATAAACGAATACATAATCATCATGACCCAGCGTTTCCAGGTCGTTCCAGTGATCAATCCGCTCGAAATCGGAATATTTGTAATCGCCATAATACCTCTCACCACAACCCGCAAGCAGGAATACCAGCGTGATGCCGATGAGCATGAAAACCTTTCTCACATCAATCACCTCTTATAATCATACAAAACGCCACCACATAATGCTCTGAATGCGATAACGTCACTTGGACCTCGTCTTGTGGCCGGTAGGGACTCCTCAGCACCGGTGCGCCCTCATCATCCCATAAAATTGTTACCTCGTTCATGTTGAGTTTGGTATCAAAAGCGCGATTGGCCTTTGTATAGGCCTCTTTAAGCGCAAAACGGCCTGCAAGGAACTCCAACCTTCGTCTGGGATGTTCCATTTTATCATAGATCGCTTTTTCCTGATCCGATAAAATGCGAGATGCAAAAGGTTCCTGTTTCATGCGTTCAACCCGTGCAAACTCCACAATGTCAACGCCGATCAATGTCTTATTTCTCATATTTCTCTAACGCCTCCTTGGCAATCTGGGCAATGTTCCTGAACCGATGGTTCAACCCGGATTTGGAGATTTTCTTGGAATAGTGGTCCCCACTCAGCTCCGAGAGTTCATTCAAAGAAGCCTCAGGGTAGGTCTTCCTTAAAAACATGGCTTCAACCACACTATCGGGCAACGTCGACTCATCCACAAGCTTATCGATGATTTCAATGTTCTTAAGCTGCCGGTTCGCAGCTTCGAAGGTCTTATTCTGATTGGCGATCTCCATGTTCATCACACGGGTGATCGAATTGACGAAATCCCGTTTGATCCGCTCGTCCTCATACTCGAAAAGAGCCTGCATCGCTCCGACAACACGCAAAAAGTCTGCTATTTTTTCGCTGTCCTTGATGTAGACAAGATAACCCCGCTTTTTCTGAAGCGGTTTGGTTTTCAATTCGAATACCTGCATCAAATCGCGCAGCGACTCGGCGTAGGACATGCTCGGACAGGCGATTTCCAGATGGTAGGAGGATGAATGTGGATGATTGATGGACCCCGAAGCCAAAAACGCCCCTCTTAGATAGGACCTTTTACAACAGGACCTTTCGATGATCGCATCATCGATGGTTTGAGCAAAACCCTGAGTCTCATCCATAAGCCCCAGCTCACGCATGATCATGGGAACTTTTTCCGAGACGCTCATCATATACTGGTTTTTCTTCTGTAGACGGATCCCTTTTTTCATCACCACATCCACATGGACCGGATACAGGCTTTTAAGCGTCTGTATCGCCTTTCTCACAATCGGCAGGCTTGTGGTCTGAAATGTCAACTTCATGCCATCACTGCTCAACGTCAAATAACCGTTGATGGCCAACATGGCACTTAACGAGGCGATTTTACAGCACTGATCTTCTTTTATGGAAAGCAGTTCTTTCTTGGTATCGGATGTAAAAGACATCGTATCGCCTCCTTGGTAATTATTTCTGTTTCTTGAATAAATTGAGAAATAGGCCTAACATGATCCCCAGCAATGCGGCAAAAAACGCCCGGTATTCTACCGGCAGCAAAAATGTGATCGTATGCGCGGGAATCCAGAAAAACGGTATGGTCTTGAACAGCATCTTCAAAAACGCAACGTAGTCTATTCTCGATAAAGATATAACCAGTGAATTCTGATGATCGATTCTGTCTTCGATCACCTGATCGCTGATTCTATGAACCAGCATCATCGTCGGCGCAAATAGAAGATTCATGAAAACACTTGTAAAGAAAGCCGTAAAGAATGCAATCCCGTAAAAGGGTAGAATAGAGCTTTCCTGNAGATGGGATACCCCTTGAGAGAAGATGGTGAATATTAAAACGATGATGATGCCCAGTACCCCCCAGACAAATGCCTTTCGGATCAAACCCGGCACCCGGTAATTTCCTTGTCTGATTCTATAGGAGATGATATCCCCGATGGTGGCGAACAAGAAAAACTTCATGAAACCACCGAGCACATAATGCCTATCGGAAAAACCGAAAAACGCCTGGTGGGTTTTCGGCCAGACAAGCAAAGCAAATACGAGTAGCATCAGCAATATAAATCCATAGTCACTCTTTTTCATATCAGCACCCCACGGTAGGTAAGCACAACATTCAGCAACATCAACAGTACTATCAACACAAGCCATCTTCGGGGAATCATCATGGTATAGATTTCCACGTAAGGCTGGACAACATACACCGCAAACACCGCGATCATCGCAAACACTGATGTCGGCAACCAGCAGGTGAAGGAAGGGTTCGGGCATAGCGTAAAGCTCGAACCATAGTTCCAGTAACGTTCCCCATACCAAGCCAGGTGCAAGGTGCCTACTAGGTATTCTACACCTGCGATTAGAAAATAAGCACCTAAACCAAGCACCAGCAAATGAACCATGCGGGGTAACGCAAATTTCCCAAGCAAGTGATGCCAGACCAGAACCAGCACAACCCCCACACCGTACATCAACTGAAAAGGCCCGTACAAGACGCTGTTATCGAGCCAGTAACCGTAATAGACGACATTGATGACTCTTTCCAGTCAGAAACCGAAAAAAGCGTAGACAATCACAAATAAGCCAAGTTTCATTGATATCACCTTATATATTATAACGCATCGGAAAAGAAAAAACGATGGTCAACACCGTTTTCCCTTTAAATATAAAGATTCATCCACCTTGGGATCATTCAGTTGCATTTTCAGCAAGAATCTCATGGTAATGTTTCTTTTGCCATATGCGATGGTTGAAATAAAGGAAGACACCACCGGCGATAATCATGAGAATACTGGTAACTTGCGCGATTCTAAGGCCGGTATCGCCGATATAAAGCGCATCGGTTCGCATGAATTCGATGAAGAACCGACCCACCGAATACCAGATGAGGTAAAAAGCAATCAGATCGCCCGAACGCAGAAACTTCATGCGACGAATGATCAGGATGATGATGAAGCCGGACAAATTCCATAGAGACTCATATAGGAAGGTCGGATGATAGTAGTTGAAAAGCGGATTGCCAGCGGTGCCTTTGTTGATATACATGTTGTGGATGATGAAATCCGGCAGACGCAGTGTTGAGCTCAAGAACTCATACTGTTGATCATGTGACAAATTCGGATCGAACCGCGTTCCACCACCAATGATACCACCATGGGCTTCCTGGTTGAAGAAATTTCCCCAGCGACCTAGTGTCTGGGCAATCAGGAATCCCGGCGCAATCAAATCGAACGCCTTGAATAAATCAATGTCACGGTACCTGGTATAGACGTAAGTCGCAATTACCGCCACGACAAACCCGCCGTGTATCGCCAGGCCGCCGTCACGAATCGCGAAAATAGCTCTGAAAGAACCGATTTCACTCCAATTGAAAGCCACATACCAAAGTCTCGTACCGATGATCGCCAAGGGTAATATGATGATGAGGCCGTCGATGATATAATCGGTATTTACACCTAGTTTTTTACCTTCTTTAAGCCCCAGGTAGAGAGCAGCCAAGACACCGAGCATGATCATGAAACTATAGATATAAATTTCAAGTGGCCCGATATTGAACAAAACATTGCTGTACTCCGAATAATCCGGATCGAGATGGGGTGCCGCCAAAATATTGGTAATGATATTAAGCATAATAATCCCTTCTTACTTTGTATTTTTGTGTTTGTTTTTCGCATCTATTTCTTTTGAGATGGCATCGGTGAAATCCTTTGCCATGTTGGTGCCTAGAAACTTCAGTCTTGCGTTCATCGCCGCAACCTCGACAAGAGAAGGCACACTCCTAGCTGCGGTAATCGGTATTTTCACCAAAGATATTTCCGTTTCAAACAACATTTCTTTTGTGGTATCAAGCCCGAGCCTGTCATAATCCTGATCCTCATCCCAAGGAATCAACTCGACAATCAACATCACACTCTTGTCTTCCTTGAAGGCACTGGCTCCGAAGAGCTTCACGACATTGACAATGCCGATCCCACGGATTTCAAGATGCTCTTTCAACAATTTCGGCGCCTCACCGATGACGATGCCTTTTTCCTTCTGATAAACATCGACCCGGTCATCGGCCACAAGCTGATGACCCCGTCTGACAAGTTCAAGTGCCACCTCACTCTTACCGACACCGCTTTTACCACGGATCAAAACACCGACACCGTTGATATCCACCAGTGTACCATGAATCGATTTTCTTGGTGCCAGATTTGCAAACAGATACTGGTAGAGCCTGCTGAAGAGTTCACTGGTTCTCAGTTGACTTTTCAGTATCGGAATCTGAAACTCGTGGCCTTTGCGGATAAAGACATCGGGGATATCCACATGTTTGGAGAAAATGAACGCAGGTGGCTTCTTCTCAAACAACATATGTACCCTGATTTCCTGGTCTTCTTCATTCAACCATCCGAAAAACGTTATTTCCTTACTGCCGAAGATTTGAATCCGGTCATGTTCATAAAAATCGAACAACCCGGCTAATTCGATACCCGGTCGGGTTAACTGTGAGTTTTCAACTTTCTTCGTCAGGCCTTTTTCACCACTGATGATTTCGAAATCGAAATCCTTGACGATTTTCGCGACACTGATGCTCATATATTCACCACCTCATCATCCGAAGGATGACATGTCTAATCACATAACTCAGGGCATATCTGATAAAAACGAATAACGCGATAAAAATCACAAAGAATGTTTCATTCAAAAAAGTGAATAGTCCATCGAACAAATAGCGCTCCAGGAAATAAAAGAATGTCAAGTATCCGAAAAAGAAGATGAATCCGAATGTCCTTAAAATCAAACGGAAATGGTTGAAGACGATGTAATGTCTGAACATGATCTCTATGAGGGTATAAATCGCTACGAAAGCGAGCAGATCTATCAGTTCCCCGGTATACCCGATGATGGTGAACAGCTCGGTCAATGAATAAATAATCAACAGATTCATCAGAAAATACATGAGATAGTTCACGATACCGTTGTGGTGGAACACCGCTCCGAACTCGATCATCAACATCCTGGTCTTTTTCGATTTCTTGTTTTGCTCCAGTTGCTGGCGTTGCTTTTGGAGATCCTTTAGCTGTTCAAGCAAAGCTTCCAGCTCTTTTTCTTTATCTTTTTGTGATTTTTGGTTCTCCTGCTTATCTTCCCGCTTATCTTCCTGCTTATCTTTTTTCTTATCCTGATTGCTGGTTTCCGTGTTGTTTTCTTTGTCCCGATCTTTATCCGACATGACTAGACCTCCTTAAGCATCAAAGACAGATACCTGCCTGTATGCGATTCTTCATCCTGGGCAACGATTTCCGGTGGGCCTTCAACCATGATGTTGCCACCCTGGTCGCCCCCCTCCGGTCCGAGATCGACGATGTGATCGGCAACCTTGATGACATCGAGATTATGTTCGATCACGACAACCGTCGCGCCGTGCGAGACAATGTTCTGCAATACCTGCAACAACCGGTTGACATCATCGGCATGCAACCCCGTCGTCGGTTCATCCAGGATGTATAGGGTGTCGGGTGTAATGCGTTTGTGCAATTCCTTGGCCAGTTTGACACGTTGCGCTTCGCCGCCGGATAAAGTCGGCGCCGGCTGCCCGATCTTCAAATAGCCCAAGCCGACATCCATCAAGGTATCGAGTTTGTTTTTCGCTTTAGGGATGTTTTCGAAAAAGCGTGCTGCCTCTTCAATGGTCATCGCCAGAACATCCGCAATCGTCTTGCCTTTGTATTTCACCTGCAGGGTTTCCTTGTTGTAACGTTTGCCTGCACAAGCCTCACAAGGAACGTAGACGTCCGGTAGGAAGTGCATCTCGATCTTGATGAGCCCGTCCCCATTACAGGTTTCACAACGGCCACCTTTCACGTTGAAGCTGAAACGACCTTTCTTGTATCCGCGCAATTTCGCTTCGTTCGTCATTGCGAAGATATCCCGGATATCGTCAAAGACACCGGTATAGGTACCGGGATTGCTTCTCGGGGTTCTTCCGATCGGGGATTGGTCGATGTTGATGAGTTTGGTGATGTGATGGCTACCCTCGAGTCGTTCGAAAGCACCCGCGGGAATCTGTTTGTGATAAAGTTGATTGTGCAGTCCCTTGAAAAGGCACTCGTTGACGAGCGAACTCTTTCCACTACCACTGACGCCGGTCACGACCGTGAAAAGACCTTTCGGGAAGGCGACATCGATATTTTTCAGGTTGTTTTCCTTGGCGCCGATGACGCTTATGGCTTCACCATTATGCTTTTGCCGTCTTTCCGGGATAGGAATGGTTTTTTTGCGTGCCAGATATTGCCCGGTGATGGAATGCTCAGCTTTTAGAATCTCTTCGTAGGTCCCTTGAAAGACAAGTCTGCCACCGTGTTCGCCGGCGCCCGGTCCGATATCGACAATCTGGTCCGCCAACATCATCGTCTCTTCATCATGCTCGACCACAATGAGCGTATTGCCGAGGTCACGCATGCCGTGCAATGTATCGATCAGACGGCGATTGTCACGTTGGTGCAGCCCGATCGAGGGTTCATCAAGGACATAAAGCACCCCGGTAAGGCGTGAACCGATCTGTGTGGCCAGACGGATCCGTTGCGACTCGCCGCCCGAAAGCGTGGCGGCGCGGCGTGATAGGCTCAGATAATCCAGACCGACGTTCTTCAGGAAATGCAAACGTTCGGTGATTTCCTTGATGACCATTTCGCTGATTTTACTGTCGGTTTTGTTCAATGTCAACATCTCTAGAAAGGCAATCAGTTTTCCGACACTCATATCGGTCATCTCAATGATATCCCTGCCACCGACTTTTACGCTTAAAGCCGCTTCGTTCAACTTTTTCCCATCACATTTGGCGCAAGTTTTCTCCGTCATCAGCGTTTCGATCCATTCGCGCATGAACCGTGATGTCGTTTCGATATAACGCCGTTCCAGGTTGTTGATGATGCCTTCGAAATAATCGGTTTTGTCGTGCTGCACCTTGCTGGATTTGCCCTTGAACCTGAAGTTCAGTGGCACATCGGAGCCATAAAAAATCAAATCCCGCACTTTTTTACCATAAGTCTTGAACGGCTTTCTCAAGTCAATATTATAGTGGTCTGCAAGCACGGTTAATTGTTTGAAATGATAGGTCGTCGTGTTCTGCCAGCCTTTGATGGCTCCCTCATATACGGTCAAGTCCTCATTGGGAACCAGCAGTTCTGGATCGACCTTATTGGTATATCCGAGCCCCGAACAGGCATCACAGGCCCCGAAAGGGGAATTGAAGGAAAACAAACGCGGTTCCAGTTTTCCGATGCTGAAATCACAATAGGGACATGCGAAATGTTCGCTGAAAACCACAGGTCTGCCGTTGATGAGCACAATGACTTTTCCCTCTCCCATTTTCGCTGCGGTCTCTAAAGAATCATAAAGTCGGGATGCTACCTTATCTCTCAATTTCAAACGATCGATAACCACTTCTATCGAGTGGGTCTTGTTCTTATCGAGGGTAATGCTATCATCCAGTTCCATGATGTCACCGTTGAGACGGATCCGGACAAACCCATCTTTTTTCAACTGTTCGAGGGTATGCTTGTGTGTGCCTTTTTTCCCTTGTACGACCGGCGCAAGAACTTCTATGCGTGTCTGTTCCTCATGATCGAACAGTTTATCGCGCATCTCTTCGATGCTCTGGGAAGAGATTTCCTCACCGTGTGTGGGACAGACCGGCTTACCGATCCTGGCGTAAAGTAGCCTAAGGTAATCATAGATCTCCGTGACAGTCCCGACGGTACTTCTCGGATTCTTCGAGGTGGTTTTCTGATCGATGGATATCGCGGGAGAAAGCCCTTCGATACTTTCGACATCCGGTTTTTCCAGATTACCGAGAAACTGTCTGGCGTAAGCGCTCAAACTCTCGACATAGCGTCTTTGTCCTTCTTTATAAATCGTATCGAACGCCAAAGACGTCTTGCCAGACCCTGATAGGCCTGTCATGACGATGAACTTGTTTTTGGGCAAGGTAATGTCCAAATTCTTCAGGTTGTTTTCCTTGGCGCCTTTAATGATGATGTCTTTCACCTTAACACGTCCTAACTATCAAGCAGATCAAGCAGACTTTCTTCGTCGATGACGGTGACGCCGAGTTCTTTCGCCTTATCCAGTTTAGAACCGGCTGCCTCGCCGGCACATACATAATCGGTATTTTGGGAGACCGCAGAGGTCACCCTACCGCCAAGCGCTTCAATACGTTCCTTGGCTTCTTTGCGGTTCAACGTCGGCAGTGTGCCGGTCAATACAAAGGTCTTATTCTTCAATACACCTTCATTAAGCGATTTCCCGGTATATTCGAGGTTCAAACCCAACGCATCTAGTTCTTCGATGCGTTCCCGATTCTTTTCCTCTTGGAAGTAATCGATGACGCTTCGGGCGATCTTCGGACCGATCTCATCGATATCAAGCAACGTATTTTCGTCTGTTTCCACTATAGCAGAGATATGCTTAAAATGCATCGCTAATACTTTGGATACCTTTTGTCCGACGAACCGTATGCCCAGTCCGAACAACAGCTGTTCAAGTGAACGCGTCTTGGAAGCTTCGATGTTCTTAAGCAGTTTATCGATGCTTTTCTCGCCGAAACCGGCACGCACGACAAGGGTGTCGCGGTGTTGATGCAACCGGTAGATATCGGCGATGGATTTCAGAAAACCTTCATTGTAGAACAGTTCGATGATTCTCGTACCAAGACCTTCGATGTTCATCGCTTCACGTGAAGCGAAATGGATCAATCCCTCGACCTGTTTTGCCGGACAGGACGGATTGGGGCAGTAATGATCCTTTTCACTGCCGAAACGTTCTAACGGTGTTTCACATTTGGGACAGTGGTCAATCATCGCGAAAGCCGGCTGACTGTCATCACGTTTTTCCACAATGACCGCCACAACCTCGGGGATGATGTCTCCGGCTTTCTTTATGGTGACAAAATCGCCTTCACGGATATCTTTTTCCTCGACGAAGGTCGCATTGTGGAGCGTCGCACGTGATACGGTGGAGCCTTGTATCTCGACCGGCTCCAGATTCGCTACCGGTGTGATCTGACCGGTGCGTCCCACTTGGAATACAATGGAACGTACGCGGCTCATCACCTCTTCGGCTTTGAATTTATAGGCGATGGCCCATTTCGGGCTTTTGGCGGTATAACCGATGCTCTCATAAAGTTTTCGTTCATTGACCTTGATGACCACACCGTCGATTTCATAAGGTTTCGCGGCACGTCTTTCTTCGATTTCTTCCACATTATCAATCACTTGGTCAATCGTATCCACCCGTTTGGTGCTAGGGTTGGTTTTGAAACCGAGTTCGCGTAGATAAGCAAGCGTGTTGATATGATCCCTGGTCATCTTTGCGTCGGTTTCGGTCAAACTGTAGATATACATGTCAAGATCACGGGCCGCCGCGATTTTACTGTCGAGTTGTCGGATGCTTCCGGCTGCGGCGTTTCTGGGATTCTTAAAGATGGATTGGTCCGTTTTCTTTCTGGTTTCATTCAACTTTAAAAACGCCGCTTTCGGCATGAAGATTTCGCCACGAACTTCCAGACTGACCGGTTTTTTCAGTCTGAGCGGCACACTTTTGATTGTCTTGACGTTATGGGTGATATCCTCGCCAATGGTTCCGTTTCCGCGCGTCGCTGCCTGGATGAGATGTCCCTCTTCATAGCGTAGGGCCGCCGCTAGACCGTCGATTTTCTCTTCGATGACATAGGAAATTGTGGCATGTGTTTTCCGTAGACGTTGATCGAAGGCACGTAAATCGTCCGCTTCAAAAGCGTTGGCAAGAGAAAGCATGGGAATCGTATGATTCACCTTTTCAAACTGGTCCAGTACCGCTCCACCGACTTTTTGTGAAGGAGACGTGTCGCTTTGATATTCAGGATAGTTGCTTTCTAGTTCTATCAGTTCCTGCATCAGTCGATCGTATTCGATGTCACTGATGATCGGATCATCAAGGACATGATAGGCATGGTTATGTTTCTCGATCTCCTGACGCAGGTTTTCAATGCGTTCTTTCACATCCATGAAATCACCTCTTCACTTTCTTTAGTGCCGGATGGTCTTTCATTAGCGTTTTGATACCATGGTCTTTGTTGAATGCGATTGTACATAGATTTTTGGCCACACTCACCACGACGCCTTCGCCGAATACCTTGTGTGTGACTTTATCGCCTTTATCCAGATCGTTGACATTCCCGTCGGATAAAGCATGTTGGCGTTCGAGATAGCTTTTTTTTCGCAAAGCATCCTGTTTGTACCGTTTTTCATCCAATCGGGCTTGCCTGGCAAGCCCCTCGAATTGCATCAAGTCATCGGAAATGTCCTTGATGAACATGCTGTCGGGATTGTTGACGTATTCGCCGTAATGCTGACGTTCCTTCGCGTTGGTGAAATAAAGCCGGTCCATCGCCCGGGTGATACCGACATACATAAGACGCCGTTCTTCGGCCAGTTCCTTCGGGTTTTCCATGCTGCGATGTAGTGGAAAAAGCCCTTGTTCAACGCCCACGATGAATACCACAGGAAACTCTAGTCCCTTGGCGGAGTGTAAGGTCATCAAAGTAACACTTTTTTCTTCGGTTTCTTCATCTTCCTGGCTTTTTAACGCAATGTCTTCCAAGATATACATCAACAACGTCTTTTGGTCCGCTGCCTCCATGAGTTGTTCGTTTTCCTTGAACATCGTCTTCAGTTCCAGGATATTTTCAAAGCGGACGTCGCCCATGTCGTCATGTTCGAGCATCGCTTTATACCCGCTCTCGTTGAGCAAATCGTCAATCAGGGTATTGAAGTTCGCTTGTTCCAGGGTCTTGATCAGATTCTTGATCAAACACTTGAAAGCCTTCAGTTTCTTCACCGGACCATTCCCTAGCGGTAGACGGTCCGCGTCAATTGCTTCATAATAGCTCAGATCATAGCTTTGGGAAAAATCATGGAGCCGTTCCATGGTTTTAGCGCCGATGCCACGTCTTGGTTCGTTGATGACACGTGACATGCTGTAGTCATCGTGCGGATTGATGATCAAACGCAGATAGGCAACCATGTCTTTGATTTCCTTGCGTTTGAAAAAACTCATGTTGCCGATGATCTTATAAGGCAGCTTTCTACGCATGAACACATCTTCAAAAACACGACTCATGTTGTTGGTGCGGTATAGAACCGCGATGTCATCATAGCTGTAACCATGACGCGAGAGCTCTTTGATCGTCTCCGCGACAAAATCCACTTCGTCCCGGTGATTATAGCCTTTGAAAAGCGTAATCGGTTTTCCATCACCGCGCTTTGAGAAAAGATTCTTTTCAATGCGGTTCTTGTTTTGACTGATGATTTGATTTGCTGCATTCAATATGGTGTTGGTCGAACGATAGTTCTGTTCAAGTAGAATGATTGCGGGATTTTTATATTCCCGTTTGAACTTACGGATGTTTTCAATGTTCGCTCCACGGAAAGCGTAGATGCTCTGGTCTTCATCGCCGACGATGAAAACGTTCTGTTTCTTGTTTGTAAGCAGTTTTATGAGCCGGTACTGCAAATTGTTCGTATCCTGAAATTCATCGACTAGGATATACTGGAACTGACCTTGGTAGAACGCTTTGATGTCTTCGTGCTTTTCAAGCAATCGGATTGTCAGAATCATCAGATCCTCGAAATCCACGAGGTTATTCTCTTTCAGACGTTTCTGATATAAGGGATATACCTTGATCAAGGCATCTTTAAGCGGGCTTTCCTTCAAATCATCAAGCAGGGATTCATCGGCCTTGATGTTGAGAATATAGGTTTTAAGTTGTTTCGGCGGAATTAGTTTGACATCGATGCCGGCTTCTTTGGCAATCGCCTTGATCAGCTGGGTCACATCGTCGTCATCGATGATTTGAAACGTGGTCTGATAGCCGAGTCTGTCGATGTGTTGCCGTAGGATTCGGCTGCACATCGAATGGAATGTCGAGACCCACATGTCTCTTGTGTTCATGTAAGAAAAGCCCAACAGACCTGCCAGACGTGATTTCATTTCATTTGCCGCTTTATTGGTGAAGGTAATTGCGAGGATTTGTTCCTTGGGGATGCCGAGGTTAAAAATTAAATGTGCTATGCGTCGCGTTAGCACATTGGTTTTTCCGCTCCCCGCACCGGCAATGGCCATGACGGGCCCTTCGGTAGTTATTACGGCATTTTTCTGTGCTTCATTCAAGCCTTCAAGTATATCATGCATACAGTATCACCTTTATGAAAATTATACCAAAAAAAAAGGCCTATGCCTATATAAAAGACCAAAGAAAAAACCAACCCGAAGGTTGGTTTTGGTCTTAAAGGGTTTCGATATTTTCTGCTTGAGGACCTTTTTGGCCTTCAACTACGTCGAAAGTTACTTTTTGGCCTTCTTCAAGAGTTTTGAAGCCTTCTTGGTTGATGTGTGAATAGTGCGCAAAGACGTCTGTACCTTCATCGGTAGTGATGAAGCCGAAGCCTTTTTCTGCATTGAACCATTTTACTGTTCCAGTCATGTGTGTTTCCTCCATTCTTAATTTTTCTTAAACGCCCGGTTGCTGCGAAGAATAGTGAAAACACTGCTCTATTCCCGTGCAAGATTGCTGTTTAAGTTCCTGTTACATAATACACCATATATATAAAATTGCAAGCAATATCGTTCAATAAATATAAAAAAGCGTTATCGTTTCGGTTTGAATGAGGATCTTAAAGCCACCGTGCGGTTAAAAACGAGTCTGTCCGCTGTGGTATCCTCATCGAGGGTGAAGTATCCTAGCCGAGTGAATTGGAACGATTCGCGTTCTTGTGGCGTGATGCCGCTTTCAATGAACCCGTATTTGACCTGTTTTGAGTCCGTATTGATTTTTTCCTCGATTGGCTGCGCATCATCATCGGGAATGACCAAATCTTCATAGAGCCTGATTTCAGCAGGCTTGGCGGTCTTCGCATCCACAAAATGGATGTTCCCGTTCGGTTTGCGTTCGTTAAATCCCGAACCGCTCTTCGTTTCCGGGTCGTAAGTCGCGTAAATTGTCTTGACGTTGCCGTTTGCATCATAATCGACCGTATTGGCCTTGATGAAATACGCATGCATCAACCTGACTTCAATCCCCAGGGAGAGTCGTTTCCATTTCTTGTTCGGTTTTTCTTCCAGGAAATCTTCCCGTTCGATATAAAGCGTGTTGGAAAAAGTGAGTTCGCGTGATCCCAAAGCTTCGTTTTCGCGATTCAACGGGGCTGTGAGTGTCTCTGTCTTATCCTCGGGATAGTTCGTCAGGACCACTTCGACCGGATCGATAACGGCGTGGATGCGTTTGGCCGAAACCTTGAAACGTTCGCGGATGAACTCATCTAACATGTTGATTTCGGTGTGTCCCTCGCTTTTAGGCAGTCCCAGAGCCTTGACGAAATCATGAATGGCAAGCGGTGGAACGCCACGTCTTCTTAAAGCGGAAAGCGTGATGAGCCGCGGATCATCCCAAGCATCGACCGTGCCCGCTTCAACCAGTTTTCTGATTAGGCGTTTACCCATGATCTGATTGGCGATATTCAATTTTCCGAATTCGATTTGGCGAGGCACCTGTTCCATTTCGCAGTGCTTGACAAACCAGTCATATAAGGGCCTGTGATCCTCGAACTCAAGTGAACAAAGCGAATGTGTTATGCCTTCAATGGCATCCTCGAGCGGATGCGCGAAATCATACATCGGATAGATGCACCAGGCATCCTTCGTATTATGGTGATGGGCTCTTTGAATCCGGTAGATGACCGGATCGCGCATGTTGATGTTGGGATGCGCCATATCGATTTTCGCCCGCAGAACCTTTGCGCCATCCGCAAATTCACCGTTTCTCATGGCTTCGAACAAGCGGATGTTTTCCTCGATTGAACGATCACGATAAGGACTTTCCTTGCCCGGATTGTCAAAGTCGCCACGATGCAGTTTTATCTGTTCGGCAGAAAGGTCGCAGACAAAAGCTTTCCCACGTTTGACGAGCAACATCGCCCGCTGATACATNTCTTCGAAATAGTCACTGGCAAAATATAGCGCATCCCAGTGACAGCCCAGCCAGGCGATATCCTTCTTGATACCCTCGACAAAAATCGTGTCTTCCTTGACGGGATTGGTATCATCAAAGCGTAGATTGAAGCGGCCACCGTAGTCTTTGGACAAGATATAGTTCATGATGATGGCACGTGCATGCCCCAGATGTAAAAGCCCGTTGGGTTCGGGAGGGAAGCGTGTCACGATTTCATCATGTTTTCCATTCTTGAGATCGGTTTCGATGATGGTGCGGATAAAATTTTTGTTTTCCATTGTATATCACGCTCTTTTCTTTCAAGTCATTATACTAAATATCTTCTGAAAAAGGAAGTTGTTGCCAAGAAAAAATCAGCGGTGTTTCCGCTGATTTAATCGTTTTTGAACAAATTCTCGAACTCTTCTAAGAGTGTTTCATCGACAGATTCTTCTAACGTGCCCATGAATGTATCCTTGATCCTCGGATGAAAGATTGTTGTAGGACTCAAGCAACGTCTGCATTTCTTCATCGGTGATCTCTCCGTCGTCTTCCAGACTGTTGTAGATTGCATCAACATCATCGGCAATGCTATCATCGTTCAACCGGTCCCGCAACGTCGAACTTAAAGCCGGATCGTTAAAGGCTTGTTTCAAACTATCGGTGAACTGAGCAAGAACGGCTTCCAGATCTTCGTTTCCGGCTCTGACTTCAATCAGAATGCCGCCTGCGACGATTTCGATATCTTCCACCACAATCGCGTTCTCAACGGTCCCATCATCCATGAAATCGGACATTTGATCCTTATCGAGCTCCAGATGTCCCGCGTCATTGAAACGTCCGAAGTCAAGATCTTCCAAATCAGCGAGGAAATCCTTGAAAGCCTGAAGACGATCGGCGTCTGTCTCCTCATCAATCAAGAAGTAAGAGCCATCGGTATCACCATCTTCATAACCGATTCGAATTCGATTCGGGGCATATTCTAGAATCTCCGCGTCCGGTTCGCTGACTCTTATGAGTTCGAACTCCAATAGCGATTTGACAAAGTCAATTGTGAAAAGTGCCTTGATTTCAATGCTGTCGTCATAAAACTCGAACCAAAGTGCGTCCAATCCGACAGACATTTCCTTTTCCTCATCATTACTACCGTACACCTGGGTTATTCTAGCTTCCTGGAAACCCTCGAATGAATCATAGATGATTTTATTGAAAGTGGGTTCTCTCAACTTGAAAGCACTTTCGCCTGTGAGCGCCCGATTCATTAAATAAGATTCAAACTGTCTTTGCATGTGCGCATTCGAGTCAAAAGCATCGGGATCGTAGTTACCATCCTCATCATGAAGCTCATAAAGGTATTCCGGTATATCTGTATCGTTGTGATTACGCATGAGACTGATTGCGTAGGTTACGCGGATTTGCTGGTTTTCAACCGCGAACAGGATCAACCGGTTCTCGAAGATGACATCGATGATTTCAGCAAGGAGCGATATCATCACATCTTCGCCATTCTCCCTTAAAAAATCACTGATATCGTTTTTACGCACCGAATAGGAAAAATCATCCAAATCGAGTTCACCGGCGGGAAACCCACTTTCAATAGCGTCACGGTCAAGCGCACCGGTATTTTCAAGTATACCGAGTATTCCCGAGAACAACCCTTTGCTCACAGGGAGATTGCCGACACGGAAACGGTCGAAAGCCAGATAATAACTGGCTTCGCGATCATCAAAGATGAACCGACTCTGAACGACAGTCTTGAAGACGAACCCTTCGCCTCTTTGTACTTCCAAAGCGGTATTTAGAGTAAATTTCCCGTCCTCATCGTCAGTTTCGAAATCCACCCAGACACCAAGAATCCGTACATAAAGATTCTCGCCCCCAAGATCGACAACCGTCTCGTTTATCATACGACAACCGGATGTCTGACAATTGTCTCCGGGCATATAATCAGGATTGATGCCTTCGTTTTCCTCATCGCCACGCACACGATTGAAAATCATCGTGTTGATGACATCCTGATGGAGGTTAAAAACCAGATCGGCATCTGCGTCCGTCTCAATGTCCGCTAAAGCGGTATCAAGTTCTTCATACAACAAACCCACACCGTTTGCGTCCTCATAATAAAGATGTGTCGGTATTGAATCTTCCACATCGCTCGTATGCATTAGTGAAAATATCGTTAGCGGAATCGCAGCGATTACCACGATAGGCATCAATAGCCAAAACAGTAATTTTTTCATAAGAAAACACCTTCCTTCTTGTCCTACTTGTTATTATAGAAGAAAGGTGTGAAAAAAATATGAATTTCGCTTAGGAAAGTATCAAGCGTGAGGCACCATTCAAAGCCATATCATCGGTACGTTGCTTGGTTTGATATTGGTAGTGCGCCGCAATGGCCATCATGGCGGCGTTGTCGGTGCAATACTTGAACGGCGGCACCGAAACCTTAACAGCCTTGAAAGTATCGAAAACCGCTTTTCTCAGGGCCTTGTTCGCAGCAACGCCCCCCGCGATGATAAACATCTTCGCCTGATGATCCTCGATGGCGTTTTTGCTTTGTTCAATCAAATGACGGACCGCCGCTTCCTGGAAACTCGCAGCCATATCCTTCGGATCGACGGTTTCTTTTTTCATTTTCATCGTATTGACGGTATTGATCACGTGACTTTTTAGACCGCTGTAGGAAAAATCGTACTTTCCCGCGGTTTTGATATGCGGCATCGGATAACGGGTTGTCCCTTCAACCGCAAGTTTATCTATTATAGGCCCACCAGGATACCCAAGCCCTAAAACACGTGCTACTTTGTCATACGCTTCACCGACAGCGTCATCTTGTGTTTCTCCCAGTTTCTCAAAGCGGTAATGATCACGCATAAGAATCAACTCAGTATGACCCCCGGAAACAACGAGTGCCACAAGCGGAAAAAGCATGTCATCCTCGATTTGATTGGCATAGATATGACCGGCGATATGGTGGACACCGGTGATCGGGATGCCATGGGCAAAGGCAAAGGCCTTAGCGGCATTGATGCCGACCAGCAAGCTTCCGATCAGACCTGGTCCTTGCGTTACCGCCACCAGATCGATATCCTGTGGCTTTATGCCGGCTTCTTGGATCGCTTGTTCGAAGACAACCGTGACACCTTTGACGTGCTCACGAGAAGCAATCTCCGGTACAACCCCGCCAAACGCCTGGTGTAGCGATATCTGTGAGAGAACCACGTTGCTGAGAATTTCCTTCCCGTCGCGTGCAACGGCAACGCTGGTTTCATCACAGGAACTCTCGACACTCAAAACAATCATGTTGTAACCTCCTTGACCATCAAAAACGCATCTTCATGGTCCTGATAATAATTTTTACGGACGTGCTTGATTTCAAAACCGAATCCAAGATAGAACTTGATTGCGGCTTCTTTCGATTTCCTGACTTCCAGACTCAACAGTTCCACTTGTTGTTCCTGGCAGATGCTTACCGCCTTCTGCATGAGTCTTTTTCCATACCCTCTACCCTGAAATTCCGGCAGGACGGCGATGTTGATGATCTCGGCGTTGGGCCTGGTCACCCACAAGCCGACATAGCCAACGCGGGTTTCACCGTAAGTCATAACATAATAATGAGCCATATCGTTATAAAGAATCTCATCATAGAGCATCTTCTTTTCAAGGCTGCTGCCGAAAACCGTCTTTTCAAGCCCGTAGACAAAATCGACATCTTTCATGTGCATCTTTCTAACGTTAACGTCCATCGTCCAAATTACGCTCCGCTTCCGTTTTTCGCAAATAAACCGGTGCCAGATGGTGGATCGAGTCGACCGCTACCAGCAAACCGCTATCAAGCAGCAACCCCAGATCCGGTTTCGCTTGCTCGAGTGGTGATGCATCTGGATGTTCATCCTTGAAAGGTGCCAGGGCGCCATGCCGTTCTTCCTGCACCAAAGAAAGTCTATTCCCACGCTTTTCGTAAAGCGCCATAAAAGCATTTCCTCGTCGTGCATCCATTACAGGCATGACAAGACCATCCCGGGATGTCCCGGATGCGATCAAAGCCAAAGAACTCACCTTGAATAGCGGTTTCCCGGTCGTCCAAGCAAACATTTTCGCCACAACCACCCCGATGCGAACCCCGGTATAGGACCCGGGTCCGATACCGACCACAAAGGCATCGATGGCATCGATGGTCCACCCAGCTTCTTTGAACAGGCGTTCAATTGTCGGCATCAAGGTAACCGAATGGTTATTCTGTCCTTTTTCATAATGTTCGAGGATACAAGTATCGCCATCGAACAGTCCGACATAAAGCCACGCGGTGGCTGTATCAATAATCAAACGCTTTGATGATGCTTTCATAATATCCTTTTCCTTTCATCGTGACTTTACGTGCTGTCTCGGAAAGCCACTCAATTCTTAAACTCAGAAAAGCTTCAGGCAGACTGTCGATGATGTTTTCATACCATTCAATCACCGTAACACCATCCAAACCGATGATGTCTTCCAAATCGGCGTCGCTACCCTGGTTTTCCAAGCGGTAGGCATCGATATGATAAAGTGTCAATTCGTGTTCATATATCTTCATGATTGTGAATGTGGGCGAATTGATATGATCGTTTATACCCATCGCCTTACCGAGAAACTGGGTGAATGTCGTTTTTCCTGCGCCCAAGTCCCCTTCAAGGCATAGCACGAAGCCATCCACCAGATGGGTCGCGATCTTCTGTGCCAACCGTTTCATTTCTTCTAAGTTCTGTATGTGAAATGTTCGTTCCATAAGTCACCTCTATACCGTTTGCTCATAATTATACGTCAATCCAAACAAACATGCTATAATGTGGTTACATAATAACACATAGGGACTGAGTGCGATGTATATTATATTACATAATCCGTTATCCAAAAACAGAAAATCGAGAATTGCGACAAAAAAAGTTGTCGACGCTTTCAAAAAGCGAAACATCTCCTTTCGTCTGAAAAGCCTTTTAAAGATTCATGATCTAGCTTCATATATAGATAAGCACAAAAAAGATACACGTATTGTCCTGATTGGCGGGGACGGCACGGTCAATACATTCATCAACCATACCTTCAAGCTTGCCATCGACCATGAAATCCGCTTGAAGGGTTCGGGCTCCGGCAATGATTTTCTCCGTAGTCTCAAACGCCTCTCACCCGAGAAACAAGCCATCATGAAAGTGCGCTTCAACGATAAGGAGCGCTACTTCATCAATGGATCCGGCATCGGAATCGACGGCATGGTGGCCCATATGGTGAACCAGTCAAGCCGTAAAGGAAAAATCAATTACTTCACGAACACCTTGAAAGCGTTCCTGAAATACAAACCGACCGAACTGAATCTCAATATCGATGGTGCCTCCTACAACTTCAAGAAATGCTATCTACTCAATGTCAACAGCGGCCAGTTCATCGGTGGCGGCATGCGTGTCACCCCAGGTGCAGACCCTGAAAAAGAAGAACTGGACGTCCTCGTTGTCCACAGAATTCCCAAGTTCATGCTGTTTGTCATTTTTCTGAGTGTCTATCTCGGCATGCATATGTGGTTCAAGCGCTATGTCTTCCATAAGAAGGCAAAAAGCGTCAAAGCAACGTTCGTGGTCCCGCAATATGCGCAGTGTGATGGCGAAACAACCGAAGACATCGTTTCCTTCGCCGTGAATACAACCGGTAAGTTTACGCGGTTCAGAGCTTTCGACATAAAAAACACGTGATTAACCACGTGTTTTTTTTAGCCGTTTCTTAATCGCTTTCGTCTTATCCTCAAACCCGGGTTTCTCAAGCAGGGCAAACATGTTTTCCTTATATGCCTCCACGCCCGGTTGATTGAACGGATTCACTTCAAGGACATGACCCGAAAGCGCACAGCCCAGTTCGAAAAAGTACACGAGATAACCGAAATGGCGTGCATCCATTCTCTCTATGTTGATCACAATCGAGGGCGCACCACCATCCATATGTGCAAGTAGGGTCCCTTGCATTGCCTGCTTGTTGATTGCATCGACAGACATACCACTGAGATAGTTCAGATTATCCAGATTCTCATCGGTTTTTGAAACCGTGAAATCCCGTAAGGGCTCGTTGATGTTGACGACGGTTTCAAACAGGTGTCTTTCTCCCTCTTGAATATATTGGCCAAGCGAGTGCAAGTCCGTGGTGAACCCGGCACTCGAGATGAAAAGACCCTTATTGTCTTTTCCTTCACTCTCACCGAAAAGCTGTTTCCACCATTCGGAGAAATACTGTAGTTTCGGTTCATAATGCACGAACATCTCGATTTTCTTTCCTTGCTCATATAATGCGTTGCGTGCCATGACATAGCGATAGACCGGATTGTCCTCGGACACCACATCAAAATCAACGGCTGCCTGTTTTGCACCCTTGAGCATGGCATCGATGTCGATGCCCGCACACGCTATCGGCAAAAGCCCCACTGCAGTCAGGACACTATAGCGACCGCCGACATCATCAGGGATCACAAACGTGTCGTAGCCTTTTTCTTCGGCAAGTTGTCTTAAAGCACCTTTCTCCTTGTCCGTCGTGGCCACAATGCGTTGACGGGCCTCATCCTCGCCCACCTTCTCTTCCAATAACGCCTTGAAGACCCGAAAGGCAAGCGCCGGTTCTGTAGTTGTGCCTGATTTGCTGATGACATTGATTGCAAAGGATTTCTCTTTCAGATAATCACGCAAGTCGGCCATATACTCACTGGAAATGTGATTCCCGACAAAAATGACTTCGAGTTTCTTGTCTGTAGAAAAATAAGGACGTAGCGCCTCGATCGCAGCCTTTGCGCCAAGATAGGACCCACCGATACCAATCACCAGCAGGACATCGTTTTTTTCCGCCAATCTTTTGGCGACAGTTTGGATCTTATCGACCTCAGGCTCCATGGTATTGGGCAAATCAAGCCAACCGCGGAACGCATTACCAGGCAATGATCCTTCTTTTAATCCTTTATGTGCTTCCCCGATCCTCTTAATCAAGCGATTTCCCGCTTTTTCATCAATATGTTGTCCAACGTAAGTCAAATCAACTTTCAACATGGACATCCCTCCTATTGGTTTTTCGTTTTTTCGCCCTTATGGTCGCGTTTTTCGTAAGCTTCAATCCAGGTAGGCAAAGCTTTTTTCAATGGTTCGAACCCAGATTTCAAACGGATATCCAGCCTTTTTTTTCTTTTATGGAGCCGTTTGAAACTAAGTGAAAGCTTATCACCGTTTTTTTCTGATAAGACTTTCAGGTCATATACCTTACCAACACTCAAATAGTCCTCGATATCCTTGACATAATGATCGGAAATCTCGGAGATATGGATCAGACCATCCGTCTGATCGTCGATTTTTACGAACGCTCCATAAGGCTTAATCGCGGTGATGCGACCTTGGACGATATCACCTTTTTTCATGATTAAACACCTCTTATGGAATTGCTGACACTAGTATATCATAGAAAAAGGAAATCAAAAACTGATTTCCTTTTATTATGCATACCTGTGAGCAACGGAGCTTGCGGCTGCAGCAGCAATCGCACCGATGATGTCATCCAAGAACGTATGACAACGTCCGGATTGCTTCCCGATGTCATCAATTTTCTTGATAATCCCGGGTTTCATTTTATCGACATAACCGAAATTGGTGAAGCCGATAGAGCCATAGACATTGACAATGGCCAAGGCCAAAACCTCATCGATGCCATAAAGACCATAATCCTCAAGTAACATAGTTTTCAGTGGTTCACTCATGTCACCACGTTCGGCCATCTGATCCAATTCAAGACCGGTGAGAATCGCATTTTGCACTTCACGTTTCGTCACCACACGCTCGACATGTTCAAGACAGCTTGCAAACGATAATTCAGGGATATATTTTACTTGAAGATTATATGTGATTTCAGCAATTTCCTCTAGTTTGACACCACGTTCTTCCATGCGTTTGACAACAAGATCACGCATGTTCGGTTCATTGACTACATCATCATCGTATGTCTTTTCTTCCATACACTCCGCCTCTTTTCTATATTTGTTCGACACCGATTATGCCGGGAACCTCTTCTAACATAATCGCTTCGACACCATCGGTAAGCGTGGTATCCACTAAAGAGCAACCAACACAGGCACCGAGCATTTCCACGTAGACGATGCCGTCTTCATATTTGACAAAACGGATGTCGCCACCATCACGGCGAATATAGGGCTTGAGCTTCTCGATGACCGCTTCGGCTTGTTTAGCGATTTCTTTTTCATCCATGATATAAACACCTCACTTTTCATCTTGTATTATACTAGAAAGTAAAAAATCGAGGGTGTAAAACACTAATCTTTGTCATTAAGTCTCTTCAAGATGAAGTAAGGTGCATTCGGCACCGTCGATTCCATCAGATAATCGAAAATCGTATCCTTTTGTTTTTCAGTGAATCCTTTGAGCCTGAGCATCTCGGCGCTATAATCACCAACAATATATTCGTACTTGTCCAAATAATCGACATAGCGATCGTTAAAAGGTTTCAATTCGAACGCCTCGCGGTGGTTTTTCACCAGCTCGAACTTACCGTGTTCGGTTTCAATCATAATGTAGCCTCCTTATAGTTTGCGAATTTGCGGTTTTGATTCCAAGAGTACATCGCAGGACGCGGCAANCGCCGCTTTAGTACCAATGGGTCCAAGCCCCTCATGCGTTGTAGCTTTGATGCTGATTTGATCCGAGGCAACCTTGAGCAGATCCGCGATCCTGTTTTGAATTGGTTTTTTATATGTTTTCAAATTCGGTTCTTCGAGAAAAATCATGCAATCGGCATTGACAAGCTGATAACCCGCCTGTTTGACTTTATCATAAGCGTACATCAGGATGGTTTTTGAATCAAGGTTTTTAGATTCAGGGTCCTTTGGTGGAAAGTGTTCTCCGATATCCCCTAAAGCAAGCGCGCCAAGTAACGCTTCACTGAATGCATGCAACAACACATCCCCGTCGCTGACACCGACACTTTCATAAGCGCAAGGAATTTCTATTCCGCCTAAAACAAGCCGTTTCCCACTCTTTAAGCGATGTAAATCGAAACTATGGCCTATCCGCAGCATCCGCCATCAACTCCAACAAAGTGACATCTTCCATTCTCGTGAATTTCATGTTGCGCTCATCGCCTTGAACCACCAGGGCTTTTTTCCCGCTAAAAGCTTCATAAAGTGAAATATCACATGAGAAAACCGCTTGGCCTTCGTACTTGTAAGCCGCTTTGATGGCAGTCGTCTTAAACCCTTGCGGCGTCTGCAGACGCACAAGACCCTCTCGATCAACCGCTTCGACGATTCTACCTGATTCAACTCTTTTCACAGTATCGGGAATCGCAATGCCTGAAGCGCACGCTTCTGATTTCGATAGGCCTTGCAGTACACGGTCGATCACCGCCGTATCCACAAAAGGTCTTGCCCCGTCATGGATCAGGACCAGTGGAGCACTCACATGTTTTAATCCATTCGCAACACTATTTTGTCTTAAAGAACCGCCTTCAACAAGTAAAATCGCTTCATTATCGGCATAACGCTCGAATATTCTGGTTTTATCTTCCAGGTTATACACCAACACTATGCTTTGACAGCGATTATCCTTTAAAAATGGTCTTAAGGCATAATCCAAAACCCATTTTCCCCTGATTTCATGAAAGACCTTGTTATAGGGCAACTTACTACGTTCTCCCCGGCCTCCGGCCAACATCACAACATCATAGTTCATTGTGAACATTCTCATAAATCTGATTGTCGGTAACCAGAATATCCACCGGAATATCGTGGGGCTTATTAGGTAAGGCTTCCATCCGGAACCGCTCGAAACAGACACCAATCTTCAAACCGGGAAAATCTTTAAGAAAGGCATCATAATACCCTTTACCGTAACCAAGACGATACAAGCCGTCATCATAGACCAGACCCGGTACCAGCACAGCATCCAACACCGCTTTATCGATAGGAANCCCGCCCTTTGGTTCCCATACGCCGAATGACGATTTCTCAAAAGTCCCTCGGTCTTCATAAAAGACGATTTCATCGTTTTCAATTTTGGGATAATACACTGCGTAATCCTTTTTCAAATCCCGCAGATCGACCTCGTTCAAAAAAGGATAATAAATACCGAGCTTCTTTATGGGCTGTTCACTTAAAACACGTCTCACACCTTCAAGCACAAGGTGATTCAACATACGATGCTCCGCTGCATCCATCTGCTTTCTTTCAGCGATGAAAAGTTTTCTCAATGACTTTTTATCCATATTATCACCTGATGATAAAATAATTTTCCGGCGTCGTCTCGTCCAAAGCGATGTTCAAGGCCTTCATGACACGCTCAGCAGTAGCATCGACCGGTTCATCGAAGATTTTGACATGATGCAAACCGAATGAAGGATAGACACTTTCTTCAACATCACCGAAACGCATACGGTAGTTGATCAGATCGCCACCCTGTTCAAGCGCACGTCTGAGCATCTCGACTTTTCTGAAATCCGTGATGACCATGGCGAAGCGAATGCCTGTGAGTCTGAAGACGGCATGGATATCCTTTAGAAAGTGATAGGCCATCTTCGTGATAAATTCTCCCATCATGAGATCGCCGATATCACGGCCATATTTTTCATTGATTGCGGGGATATTACTGAGTTCGAATACCACAATCGTATAGGGATTGCGTTTGTGGTTCAAAGCTTGTATATGCTCGAAATAAGCGCTATCAATCGCCAACTGATTCAAGACATCGACGTTCGTTCCGGGATATTTCTTGACATCAAGACCCTTGATCAACGTGATAAACATGGTGCGTTTTTGATACTCCAAGCGCGTCCCTTTTTCCTGTATCCAAACATATTCGTTCTTGTGTTTCATACGATATTTCGTATGAAAATCCGGTTTGCGACGGCTGGTTTTATTCAAAGTCTCTTTATAAGAACTGCGGTCATCCGGATGCATCCGCATCAAGAACATTTCATAGGAAAACTCGTGTTCCTCAAACGGTACGAGATCGATGTAGGCTTTGGTACCATACATCATATCGTCATCGGTTCTAAAAGCGATGCCGTCGTCGAGCAAATCGAGCATGGTGATGAACCGTTGTCTTAAGAGTTCGGAACGATCGGCCAGATCGTCGAAATCTTTTTTCAGTTTCTTCAGTTGCAACTTGGTCAGATCCTTCTGGAAGACTGTCCGCAGATCAAAAAGGAGAACAGAAAACAAGAAACCACCATACGACAACCCTCGGGCGATAATCACTGGTATCCCGGGTTGATTAAAACGTACGAATATGATTTCGGCCGCCAATGCAACAAAAAAGACAAAGGCGTCAAGTTCGCCTTTTTTCGTCCGGATCTTCTTGATGACGATCAGGAGAAACCAGACCATGAAAACCACAGCCGTTAAATCGAGCCAATCAAACATCTTATTGACGCCCTTTCCTGTTAGTTCTGAAGATATTTTTCCATGTATAAAATCAATGAATCCGTCGAAATGTCCTGATCGAGGTACCCATCAACACTGACACTGATCTGTCCGGTTTCCTCACTGACAACCACCGTAAACGAATCGCTGATTTCACTGATTCCGATGGCCGCTCTGTGTCTAGAACCCAAATACTTCGGAATCTTGTCGCTTTCCGATGGTGGAAAATAGGCACCGGCACATACAATGACATTGTCCTTGACAATCACAGCACCATCGTGCAATGGTGTGTTCGGTATGAACATCGACGTAAGCAACTCACTACTGACACTGGCATTGATCCTAAAAGCGCTATCGATAAAATCCTTCAGGGAATCAGACCGTTCAAATGTAATAATCGCACCGATCTTATGCCGTGATAGATAATCGATCGCATGCATCAGTTCATCTTTGACTTCATCCTCGATCTCGTTGGCAACGAGCAAACCACTTTTAATCCCGACCATTTTAAAAAGCAGTTTCAAATCTCCTTGTACCATGACAATGAAAACAAGAATCAATGGCAAAAAACGTGCCCAATCAACCAAAGCGATTCTCACGAAGGTGACATTACGGAAAAAAACGATGCTCGAGATGACCATCAAAAATACGACAAAGACGTTAAGTAAGCGATATAAAGCAAGGCTTACTCTGGTTTTAACCACGACAGAAAATATCGCCAGCAAATAAACATGTACAAGTAAAACGTCAAAAGTCCCCATATGGTCACCTCCTGAAAAGGTTTTTAACGCAAAATAATTGTCTCAAATAAAATTATACCATACAATAATACTAACAGTTTTTTCTCTAACCTTAAATTAAAAAAAATAAAAAACGGAATAACCCTCTAATTACTTAATCTCACAGCAATTATCAAAAGTCAACCCTTAAACTAAAGAGGAATTCCAGCTATAATAATAACACCAATAACTGGAGGGATTTAGTATGACCAATTATTCAAGAGATCTCATCGATTCAATTAATTCGGACATTGAGAAGCACTTCCCGCACCTCTATCCTATCACACCGGACATGGAAAAGACATTCGATGGTGTGTCCAGATTGGTGATGCTTGATCGCTATACCCAAAAAGACCTCAACTTAGATACCTTGAAATTAGGCGATTTAATCATAACCGTCGTGCGTGACGATCCGAAATTTCCAGCCAGAGGTGTTGGCCGGGTTGTCAAGATCGATGGGGATAAATTGACCATCAAAGTCGACCAGGACTACTTGGCGAGTACCGAAGACGCCGATGAAAACGGTGAAATCATCAGAACGAAACGACAAGTCGACAAACCGCTTGAGCTATATTACGAACAAATCGCCAAGCGCCTTGCCAATCACCTTGGTGAAGACGAGAGCGAAACGGTCCGCGAAGCGTTCTACAAGGAAGTTTCCGAATTGAATCTTGTTCCGGCAGGTCGTGTCCTTTTCGGTGCCGGTAGCCAGACGAATGTCACTTTCTTCAACTGTTTCGTCATGCCTTACGTCCACGATTCCCGTGGCGGTATCTCCGAACACCGCAAACAGGTCATGGAAATCATGTCCCGTGGCGGCGGTGTCGGCACCAATGGTTCGACACTACGACCGAAAAACGCCTTGGCTAAAGGTGTAAACGGAAAATCCAGCGGTTCAGTCAGTTGGTTGAACGACCTATCGCAACTGACGCATCTGGTCGAACAGGGCGGTTCAAGACGTGGAGCACAGATGATCATGCTTGCCGATTGGCATCCCGATATCATCGAATTCATCGTCTCGAAGATGCAAAACCCCAAAATCCTGCAGTTTTTGATCGATACCATCGATGAACCCCTGATCCAAAGAGCCGCCAAAAACAAATTGAAATTCATCCCGCTCAGCGATGAGGAAACACAAATCAACGAATATATTCTCGAAGAAGCCAAAAAGCATCCGGACAATTTCAGCAAGAAAATCGTCGATACGGCATTTGAACGCTTGAACAAAGGCGGCCATTATGAAGTCAGCGATCCGGAATTCCTAAGCGGTGCCAACATCTCCGTGGCCATAACCAAGGAGTTCATGACCGCCGTTGAAAACGATGAATCCTGGGACTTGAAATTCCCGGACATCGATAACTATAAAGGTGAAAAGAAAGCCTTCTACGACAAGGAATGGGTCAACATCGGCGATGTGCGCGAATGGGAAGCCCTCGGATATGAAAACAAAGTCTACCATACCATCAAAGCTAAGGATCTCTGGAATCTGATCAACATCTGCGCAACCTATTCGGCTGAACCAGGCATCTTCTTCATCGATAACGCCAACGAAGCTACCAACGCCGTCGGCTATGACCAGAAAGTCGTATGCACGAATCCCTGCGGTGAACAACCGCTCGCACCGTATTCGGTCTGTAATCTCGCCGCATTGAATCTTGCCAACATGGTTGATCATGAGAAGAAAGATGTCGATTGGGACAAACTGGCGCGAACCATCAAGACCGCGGTGCGTCTTCAGGACAATGTCATCGACAAGACCTATTACTTCCTTGAAGAAAACGAAACCCAGGCACTTGGTGAAAGACGTATCGGCATGGGTGTCATGGGTCTTCACGACCTATTGATATGGTGCAACCGCAAATACGGCGCGAAAGATGGCCTTGCCTTCGTCGATAAGATTTTCAAGTTCATCGCGACCAAAGCGTATGAGACAAGCATCGACCTCGCCAAGGAAAAAGGGTCCTATCCTTTCTTGAAGACACAGGAAAACCGTGAAAAGATGATTCAAAGCGGTTTCGTCCAAAGTCTTCCTGAATCCATTCAAGAAGGGATCCGTGAGCACGGTATCCGCAATTCGCACCTTCTTACCATCGCCCCCACAGGCTCCACCGGTACCATGGTCGGGGTCTCTACTGGTCTAGAACCATATTTCGCCTTCTCGTATTTCAGAAGCGGTCGTCTCGGCCAGTTCATCGAAGTCAATGCTCCGATTGTCGATGAATACCTTAAAGCATACCCCGGATACACGAAGGAAACCTTGCCGGAGTTCTTCATCAGTGCCATGGAACTCTCTCCGGAGGCACACGTCGATGTCCAGTGCACCATTCAACGCTGGGTCGATTCTTCCATCTCGAAAACCGTAAACGCGCCGAAAGGCTATACCGTAGAAGAAGTCGAACAGGTCTATCGCCGTTTATATTATGGTGGTGCCAAAGGTGGTACGGTGTATGTGGATGGCTCCCGTGATGCGCAAGTCCTTTCCTTAAGCAAGGACGAGAAGAAATCCAAACCGACACAAGTTGAAATCAAGGATTTCGGCCTAGAAGTGGAAGAAGAAAACCAACCGTCCAAAAAGGAATCAAAAACCAAAGGCTTAAGAAGCGACCGACAAGATAGAAACATCGGCGTTGAGGCCGGCGACATCTGCCCTATCTGCCTGGAAGGTACCGTTGAAAACCTGGGTGGTTGTCACACCTGCACCAACTGCAACGCCCAGTTGAAGTGCGGTCTATAATATCCTGAAACTTTCAAAAAGCGGGCAAGTCTCTTGTCTGCTTTTTAAATGCATCATATCGGTATTGAAGCAGCGTTGATTCATGATAAAATGATAATAGAGGTGATCCCATGCAAAAAGCCATTGCCGTCGGCATCGACAAATTCAAAAAAAACCTGCTCGCCTACCAACTCGATGAACTGAAGAATCTGGCCAAAGGCCTCAACATTGATGTCATCAAAACCTTCAGTCAAGAACATCGCCTAGGTACACCGGCACTGAAAATCGGTAAAGGAAAGGCAGAAGAAATCCAAGCCTATATTCAAGAAACGCCTGTGACGTATGTCATTTTCAACGACGAACTCACCAGCACCCAGATTAGAAACCTTGAAGCGGTTTTCGACTGTGCCGTCATCGATCGAACTTTGCTCATCCTGGATATTTTCGCGAAACGTGCCAAAACCAAAGAAGCCATGTTGCAAGTGGAAATCGCGCAATTGAACTATCTGAAACCTCGTCTCAGTGCTTTAAGAGCCTCTTTCGAACAACAACAAGGGGGTATTGGCCAAAAAGGACCCGGTGAGAAAAAACTCGAACTTGATCGCCGGAAGATCGACCGGGAACTGAAAACCTTGAACCGACAACTGGACGCGATAGTCCGCGTACGCAAAACCAACCGTAAAACTCGCAGTGAGGGTCGCATAAGGAATGTTGCCATCGTCGGTTATACCAACTCCGGGAAAAGTACATTGCTCAATACCTTGACAAACATCAGTCTTTCAACACAAAAACAGTCCGTTTCTGCGAAAGATCAGTTGTTCGCAACCTTAGAGACGAGCACAAGACGGATTGAAATCAAAGATAGAAAACCGTTCACGTTAACCGATACAATCGGCTTTATCTCACAACTGCCCCATGAACTGATCGAGTCTTTCAAATCCACGTTGGAAGAAATCACCGAAGCCGACCTGCTCTTGCATGTCATCGATTTCTCCCACCCCTACTACCTGGATCAAATCGTGACGACGAATCAGGTTTTGGACGAACTTGGTGTCGATGATATCGAAACGCTGTATGTCTTCAACAAAATCGACTTGACTGACGCAATTTTACCCCATGCTTTCAAGCCGGCGATAAAAGTCTCTTTGAAAGAAGACACCAACATCGACAATCTGGTCGACCATATCCACCAACTTTTGTTCAAGGACGATACGATCGCCATATACGCCATTCCGCAAACAAGAGGTGATATCATTCATCTATTGAACGAAAACGCGCATGTTCTTGATACGACTTACGAAAACAACACGGTGCGCATCAAGGCCAAGGTGGACCCGGTTCTCAAACGGCAGTTAAAAGCATATGAAGTTTAAAAAAAGCCCTCAAAACGAGGGCTTTGAATTTATGTGGATTTGTTTTGTTGGTCACGTGTTTCGAAAAGAGCGCTTAGGGGTTTATCCATGATGATATTGAGAATACCCTGCCCAAGCAGCTTGGAAACGCTCAATTGTGTGATTTTTTCCGATTGTTTATCCTCCGAAAGTTCAATGGTGTTTGTACAGACCAGTTCTTTAATGGCACTTTCATTGATACGTTCTATGGCTGGTCCCGAGAAAATCGGATGGGTACACGCGACATAGACATCCTTTGCACCAGCCGCCTTAAGGGCGTGTGAGGCCGAAGCGATGGTGCCGGCGGTATCAATCAAGTCGTCGATGATAATAGCGGTTTTTCCAGAAACATCACCGACAATGCCCATCATTTCAACTTCATTATCCTTCGGACGACTCTTATCGATGATGGCGATCGGGGCATTCATCGCATTCCCCATGCGTCTTGCCCTCACGGCACCGCCATGGTCGGGTGAGACGATGACAACATCTTGGTCCTTGCATTTTTCGGTAAAGTATTCGACCAAGATGGGCATTGCTACAAAATTATCGATGGGAATATCGAAGAACCCTTGTATCTGTCCGGCGTGCAAATCCATCGATATCACGCGACTTGCACCGGCCGTTTCAAGCAGGTTTGCTACGAGTTTGGCCGAGATAGGTTGTCTTGAAGCACTTTTCCTATCTTGCCTAGAATAGCCGTAGTAAGGCATTAGAACATTAACGCTTTTGGCGGACGCCCGTTTGACTGCATCGATCATGATCAACAATTCCATGAGATTCTCATTTACAGGCGGGTGGGTCGGCTGTACGATAAAAACGTGGTGACCACGTACGGTTTCTTCAATATTGACCCCGATTTCTCCATCAGCAAAACGTTTTACTTCGCAGTTGGATAGTGGTATCTTTGTGTATTCGGAAATTTCCTGAGCCAATTTTCGATTGGCACTTAAAGTGAACAATTTAACTTTTTGACCATCCAGTGTCGCCATAATATCCTCCATATCATTACAAGAAAAAATTACATTTCCATTATATCGCATTGCAGGCAAAAATAAAATGCAACTATTGAAAGTTGCACTTTAAATGTTGTAAAGCGATTTAAGCTTCTTCCTCGGTTTCCTCTTCATCCTCGGAAGGAACTTCTTTTTTTGGTTGTTCGACTTCGTCTTCCAGATTGTTATAGGCCTCGATCACGACGCCCTCGATACGGTTTCTGGTTTCTTGGTTGATGGGATGCGCAACGTCTTTAAACTCGCCATTCGGCATTTTTCGCGAAGGCATCGCAACAAACAATCCATCTTTTCCGTCGATGATTCTCAATTCATGGACGACAAAACAATCGTCAATAGTAATCGCCGCAATGGCTTTCAATCGGTTGTCACTATTGAGTTTTTTGACTCGAACATCGGTAATTTCCATCATTCCACCCCGCATTTTTAAGTAAATAATTGTGTTATACTGTGGATTATACCACAACAATAAAGCGTTTTCAAATGTTTTATTTCATGTGATGCCTTGCTTAAGTGATTTTCGTTAGACACACAAAATGGTCGTTCTCGTACTTTTTTCGCAATTGTTCAAGCTTATCTTTACGTTTGTCGATGACAAACACCGTCGGTCCTGTACCACTCATCAATGCGCCATCAACCGCTTCAGCCANTATATCCTTTTTAAGCGTCTTGACAATGTCGAATTTTTGGAATGTGAATGGTTCTAACGCATTATAAAGGGACTGACACAATAAATCGATGTTACAGTTATATATGGCGTTGCTGATGGTGGTTATCTTCTTATGTTCTACTTCATCGATATTCACCAGGGCAAAGACGTTCCGCGTCCTGACCTCGATATCGGGTGTCACCAACAATACCGGTATTTTCAGTTTCTTATTGAGAAATACCAGCTCTTCTCCTTTTCCGCGGGCAATACAAAGCTTATTGTGGATGCAAAAAGGAATATCCGCACCAAACGTTTCGCCGATTTCTGCTAGGATATCATCGGATAGTTTCAATTTGAACAAACGGTTCAACCCTCTAAGTGTCGCCGCCGCATCGGCGCTTCCACCCGCAAGGCCAGCCGCAATCGGGATTTTCTTATCGATGGTGATTTTGACACCTTGTTTTATGCCATAGGTCTTTAGCATATGCTCGGCTACTTTGTAAACAAGGTTCTCCTCGGGTGTTTCTGTGATCCGCTTGTTCGACTCGACTTCCACTTTATTCTCTGGCAGTATTTGAAAAGTAAGCACATCATGCAATGCCAGCGGTGCCATGATCATTTCCAAATTATGAAAATTGTCCAACCGTTTGCCGACGACATCCAAAAACAAGTTGATCTTGGCATGTGCTTTTTCTTTCATAGCCGGTGACCCTCCCATTCCCGTTCAATTGGATATTAGAAGAAGTTCTCTCTGATATACTCGCTCAATGTTATGAATGTCGCTACTTCTAACGCCTCAGCCCGGGTATTTTCATTAATATTGAACTCTTTCAATATGGTTCTCAATACATCCTTTTCAATATAATAGGCCGCATGGAGATTGTTGATTAGGGTTTTTCTTCTTTGTCTGAATGCTTCTTTGATGAAATCGAAGAAGAAAGGTTCATCGATTTTCGGTCTGGTCTTCTTGATCTGAAGACTGATAACAGCACTATCCACATTCGGCGGGGGCATGAAGACACTCTTCGGGACTTTGAAGTTGAAAACACTCTCGGTTTTATAATGCATAAGAACACTTAAAGCATTATAATCCTTGGTTCCGGTTTTTGCTGTTAGACGTTTAGCGACCTCGTATTGTGTCATCAACGTCAAGCGCTCGACTTTGTTGGACTCCTCAAGAAACTTGAATAGAATCGGGGTGGTGATGTAATAAGGCAGGTTCGCCACCACGTGCACCCGTTCGACATCATCCATAAAGACAGAGATGTCATTATCGATGTCACGATTGAGAATGTCATCGTGTATGAGTTTGATGTTCGGATAGTCACTGAACACAGTCTTTAACGGATTGATCAAATCCTGGTCTATTTCATAGGCGAGAATTTGCTTCGCCACAGGAGATAGCTTGATCGTCATACTACCGAGGCCCGGTCCGACTTCAATAACATGGGTATTGGTATCTGCAAGAGACGTGGTGATAATCTTATCGATGATATTATCATCAATCAGGTAGTTCTGGCCAAATTTCTTTTTTATATGCAAATTGTACTTCTTCAGCATACCTTGCGTATGTCGATTGCTCGATTGGCTCACGATATCACCTCATCCAAAATCTCAAGCTCGATGCCGAACATGTTTAGTTTTTTCAGTAACGTCTTCCCGTTCGCCATACCGATATGCAACGATCTACATAAGTGTTCTCTTCTTTTCTTCGCATCTTTAAAACCGATGAGTCTACGATCATACAAATCCTGTTTGGTTACAAAGGTTTCAGCCTTGTTACTCATAACATAACGCAAAAGAGCCGTTTCAATAACATCCAGTTCGGCATGCTCGATGCCGACTTTTTTCTTTTTTTCATCAATACAGTGACGGCGTTCAATAAAGACATGTTTGGTATTCCCGACATAATCCGTAATCAATCTTCGTATTTTTTCTCCAGGACCATCCGGATCCAAAAGAAGAATCAGCCCTCTTTGTCGATTCAGATGTTTTAACATATCTAATGTTTCACGTGGAACTTCTGACCCGTTCGTAATCACGACATCGGCTTCAGAAAAGCGTTCATGGATGCGCGCTTTATCGTGATTACCTTCTACAACAATCACTTCTTTAAATGTCTCTGACATGCTTCAACCTACTTTTGGTTTTGAAAATATTTTAATTGATTCTTATTGATGATGATCGGTAAGGCCTGCTTGACGACTTCAATTTTGATGGATCCTTTTCCCTTTTTTTCGCCATCCTGATTCCAAATGGCCTGATCGGGAGCCTCGAACTCGATGATGGCTGTTTTGAAACGTTTCACCCTTGGAACCTTGTAAGGGTGGAGGATGAACGATATGAAAAAGAGCATGTTATTTAAAAACGGTGTGTACTTGAACAGGGCCACATCCAGTTTGCCATCATCCAATACGGGCCTGTTAACAACATTCATACTGGCCACACGCTTGGAGTTGAGAACCATGGCCAGTGTGTATAGGCCTTTTTGTTCACCGTGTTCGCTTTTTACCACCATGTAGTACTTCTTCAACTTGAAAAAACGTTTGATACCGGAAAATACATAGGCCAAGTATCCGAATAACTTTTTGAAAATGGTCGGCGTTTCATAGGAGATATCGATATAGCTGCCACTGGCACAGACATAGGAGAAATACCCGAAAGTTGACAAACCGACATCCATCCGTACAACCGTATGTTCTTCGATGATTTCCATTGCCTGGTCGATATCTTTCTTGATGCCAAGAGACGATCCCAGATCACAGGAAGTCCCGGTAGGAATATAGCCGACGGTCGGTTTGCTCTCACAAGCCATCAACCCGTTCAGTACTTCGTTGAATGTTCCATCGCCCCCGGCGACAATAAGTAATTCCGGCTTGGATTCATCCAGAGCTTTTTTCACCAACGCAGTCGCATGATTAGCGTATTCGGTTTTATATATGTTACACGTGTAACCTAATGTTTCCAGTCTACTCTCAACGTTTGGCAGAGTATGATGAAATGTTTTTTTGCCACAGATAGGATTATAGATTATCGCACAGGTCTTCATATCATCACCTCTATGCTATTATTGTAGCAAACAAATCCCTTTTTACCTAAAAAGAAGAAAAAAAGCCCTTGCGAGCTTTTATTCAATCATGCTTTGTGCCGCAGTGATGATCGCTGTATTATATACATCCTCGGCACTACAGCCGCGTGATAGATCATTGACGGGTTTATTCAAACCGGCGAGAATTGGTCCCATCGCATCGAAATTACCCAATCGTTGTGCAATTTTATATCCGATATTGCCACTGTTCAAATCCGGAAAAATGAAAGTGTTCGCTTTCCCGGAAACACTGCTTTCAGGAAATTTCTTCTCCCCGACACTGGGAACGAAAGCCGCATCGAACTGCATTTCACCGTCGATATCGAACTCCGGTGCTTTTTTCTTTGCAATTTTAACCGCTTTGACAACTTTTTTTGTTTCGTCGGTCTCAGCGCTGCCATGTGTCGAAAACGACAACAAAGCAACTTTGGGATCGATGTTGAACATGGCAGCCGCTTTGGCTGATTCAATCGCAAACTCAGCTAGATCTTCACTCGAAGGATTGGGATTGATTGCACAATCACCCATGATATACTTCTCATCATCCCGACTCATCAGAAAATAACCGAACGTCTTCGTTATCCCTGGTTTGGTCTTGATAATCTGCAAAGCGGGTCTGACAGTGTCGCCAGTAGAATGGGCAGCACCACTCACTAGACCGTCGGCCTGATTCATATAGACCATCATCGTTCCGAAATAGTTCGGCTTTTTAAGCATCTCCTTGGCTTGTTCATACGTACATTTTCCAGCACGTCTTTCGACAAGCGCCTGGACGAACTCGTTATAGAGCGAGCTGGTTTCCGGATTCACAATTTCACACCCGGTTAAATCAGTGGATACATGAGTTTCATCACCGATGAGTATTGGAGTTAATATCTTCTCCTCGGCAAGACGGACCGCCGCCTCGATAATTCTTTCATCGTTGCTTTCCGGGAAGACGATGCGAATATTGTTCCCGGATATTTTCGCTTTTAGTTCTTCAATGATTTTCGACATACAACCACTCCTTCGGTACCACCTATTATAGTGGATTCAGCTGAAATACTCAATATATTCGATGTGACCTTTTTGATAATCCATGATAAAATATAGCCAGGTGATAACATGAAGAAACTAGACACGGTCCTTTTTGATCTGGATGGTACCCTGATAGATACGAATCCCATCATCATCAAAAGTTACCAACATGCTTTCAAGACACATTTCCCCCAGCTGGACATCAGCGAGAAAACCATCATTGAAGATATCGGCCCACCACTCGAGACCATCTTTAGAAAATATACCGATGATGCCGAGTTAATCGATACGACCATACAGACCTACCTTTCTTATTATCGTAAACACGAACATGACCTATTCAAACTCTATCCCGGAGTCCGTTCGACGTTAGAACTCTTAAAGAAAAACGGCATAAAGATTGCCATTGTCACTTCCAAATTCTTGGAATCCGCCAATCCAAGCGTCGAACACTTCAACTTGAATCCATACTTCGATGTCTTCATCTCCCTGGATCAGGTGAAACATCCAAAACCCGACCCCGAACCGGTCCTCCTGGCCCTGAAAAAACTGAACAGCACCGATAAAGCCATTATGATTGGCGATAACCCCAGCGATATCCAGGCCGGTAAAAACGCCGGTATTCTCACCGCCGGGGTCGCTTGGAGCATTAAAGGAAAGCGCGTTTTACTGGATGAACATCCGGATTATCTTCTTGAGAACATGCACGACATTCTAGATATAATAAAAAAAGAATCGGGAGCGTGATTGTTATGGACTGTATTTTTTGTAAAATCATTTCAGGTGATATCCCTGCTTACAAAGTCTATGAGGATGAACACACCTTGGCTTTTTTGGACATCACCCAAGGCACGAGAGGTCACACCTTGCTGATTCCTAAAAAACATGTGAAAAATATCTATGCACTGGATGATGATACGGCGTCTAACATCTTTAAGGCTGTACCAAAAGTGGCACAAGCCTTGAAAAAGGCATTCACACCGATTGGTTTGAACATTATCAACAACAATGACAAACCACACCAAAGCGTGTTCCACTTTCACATCCACCTGATTCCCAGGTATGAAAACGACGGCATGGTGTTAAAAACAATCAACCATCAAGACGATTACAAGAAACAGGACTTCCTGGAAATACAAGCAGCGATTAAGCAAGCCCTATAAAGCAAATATAAAAGTCGAAGACGACCGAGGTCGTTTCATTCGACTTTTTTTATAGATAAATTATCTATGCAATAAAATAAAAAGGACTGATGACTATGGATTTACTGATTGCACTACTACCGGCGATCGTCATGATCACGCTGGTAATCATTACTAGGAAAGTACTTCTTGCACTTGGTATCGGTGTCGTGCTTGCTGCTATCATTCATGAAAGTTATCATCCGATCAGAGCTGTTGGCTACCTCTGGGATGGCTTGGTTGGCATTCTTACAAGTTGGGATTGGTACATGCCGATCATCGGTTTTGTCATGATCATCGGTGGTATGACGGCTCTGCTTTCATTGACTGGCGGCATCCGTGCCTTCGCAAGATGGTCGGTATCAAAAGTCAAGAATCCACAATCAGCCCAATTGATGACCTGGATACTCGGTCTGATCATTTTCATCGATGATTATTTCAACGCGCTTGTCATCGGTGAAGTTTCAAAACCGGTCACGGACGAATATAAGGTTTCACGAGCGAAACTTGCGTACATCATCGACTCCACGAGTGCACCTGTGGTCATCATGATGCCTATCTCCACCTGGGGTGCCTATATCATCGGTATCATGGGCGATCTGTTCAGTAGCGTCGATTATGATGCCCATACCGGTTTTTCAGGGTTCCTGGCGGCCGTACCGTACCAGTTTTATCCGATGATCGCCATCAGTATGGTCTTGGCGACCATCCTGTTCACCATAAATTTCGGCCCGATGCGTGATTTCGAGAGACAATCTGAAAGTGGTAACGACGTTTCTAAATCACAAGTTGCCGAAATCGTTGAAGCTGGTGATGTCGAGGGCGGAAATGCCACGCATTGGTCCTTGATCATACCTGTGGCATCTTTGATAATCCTTACCATTTTCTTCATGTTTCTCGCCGCAGACTTCAACCCCGCTGCTTTCATGGACCAGGAAATTACTTTGCCCTTGTTTTTCAGTGGGCTCATTGCTCTGGCCATGGCTTTCGGCTTTGGCTTGATGGATAAGGGTGTCAAGAAATTATCAATGGTGCAAGCGACCGGTAAAGGCATGCTGGAAATGGTGAAATCCGCCGTGGTGATTCTCATCCTTGCCTGGATGGTCTCCTCTTCCATTCAAGACCTCGGTGTCGGGGAAATGGTTGCCGATATCATCGCTGAGACGAATCTCACCGCAGCGTTGTTGCCCTTTGTCTTGTTTTTGATTGCAGCCGGTATCGCGTTTTCAACCGGAACTAGCTGGGGTGCCTTCGGCATCTTGCTTCCGATCGCNATCCCATTAGCCATGGCAACAAACCCATTGTTCATGCCTGCAATCGTCGCCAGCGTT
>SL_3KL_010_SEDDRAFT_10000222_pt1 | contig 42506 bp, 39 predicted proteins | sample SodLakKL_010_SED_2_FD_10381 | JGI IMG/M metagenome (IMG submission 10381) | reverse complement strand
GGCCACGGAAGCGGACTATGAAAAAGTCATGCGTACCGCGGTCGAAGCCGCCGAGGCATGGAAAACCGTGCCCGCCCCGATGCGCGGCGAGGCCGTGCGCCTGGTCACCGGCGCACTGAGAGATTACAAGGATCCACTCGGCAGCCTGGTGGCGATGGAAATGGGCAAGATCAAGGCCGAGGGGGACGGCGAAGTCCAGGAGATGATCGACATCGGTGATTTCGCCGTCGGCCAGTCACGCATGCTCTACGGCAAGACCATGCATTCGGAGCGTCCCGGTCACCGGATGTACGAGCAATGGCATCCGCTGGGCGTGGTCGGTGTGCTCACGGCGTTCAATTTCCCGGTCGCGGTATGGGCCTGGAATGCCCTGCTCTCGGCAGTCTGCGGTAACGCCACGGTCTGGAAACCCAGCCCCAAGGGCGTGCTCTGTTGCGCGGCCGTGCAGAACATCGTCAACGAAGCACTCGCCGACAGCGATTACCCCCCGGTGTTCACATCATTCATGGAAGGCGGGCACGACCTGGCCCAGCGCTTTGTCGATGATGAACGTGTCGCGCTGACCTCGTTTACCGGTTCCAGCGCCATCGGCCGCAAGGTCGGCGAGCGGGTCGCTGCACGCATGGGCAAGAGTCTGCTGGAGCTTGGCGGCAACAATGCGCTGATCATCGACGAAACCGCTGATCTCAAGCTGGCCATTCCGGCGGTGGTATTCGGCGCGGTAGGCACCGCCGGCCAGCGCTGTACCACCACCCGACGGCTGTTCGTGCATGAATCGATTGCCGATTCGGTCTGCGACACGCTGGTCAAGGCCTACGGACAGGTCCGCATCGGTGACCCCCTCGACAGCGACACCCTGATGGGACCGTTGACCGACGAAAGCGCAATCGAGAAGTTCGAGCAGGCCGTCGAGCGCGCCCGTGAAGCCGGCGGCAAGGTGCTGACCGGCGGCAAGCGCATCGAACGCGATGGCTTTTTCGTCGAACCAACCATCATCCGGGCTGAAAATCACTGGGATATTGTCCAGGAAGAGACCTTCGCACCCATTCTCTACGTGATGACCTTCAAGACCCTGGAAGAAGCCATGGCCATGCACAACAATGTTCGCCAGGGCTTGTCATCGGCGATCTTTACCACCGATGTACGCAATGCCGAGTATTTCCTCTCCCATCGCGGCTCGGATTGCGGTATCGCCAACGTCAATATCGGCACCTCGGGCGCCGAGATCGGCGGGGCCTTCGGTGGCGAGAAGGAAACCGGCGGCGGACGTGAGTCGGGTTCGGACTCCTGGCAGGCCTACATGCGCCGGCAGACCAATACCATCAACTGGTCGACCGAGCTGCCGCTGGCCCAGGGGATCAAGTTTGACTTGTGATGGGAGTTGGTGAGAGGAGAAGCGGTGAGAAGGATGGCAAGCAGGATTGATCGGAGCCCGGGCTTCTCCCTCTCCCGTCTCCCCTCTACCCCTCTCCCCACTCTCCACACAGCGAGCCCCGATTAATGTATACGTGGCTGCGAAGCGGGCTTTTTCTCCTTCCCCCGGAAGTCGCGCACGACATTGCGCTGAACGCCCTGTCCGCCGGGCGGATGGTCGGCGTGCCACGCTTGATGGGCGGCTGCTCGCGGTCAGCGCCGGTTACGGTGCTGGGACTGGACTTTCCCAACCCGGTCGGCCTGGCCGCAGGGCTGGACAAGAACGGGGATCACATCGATGCGCTGGGTGATCTCGGGTTCGGCTTTATCGAGGTCGGCACGGTCACCCCGCGCCCGCAGCCCGGCAATCCGAAACCGCGCATGTTCCGCCTGCCTGAACACCAGGCGCTGATCAATCGCCTGGGCTTCAACAACAAGGGCGTGGATCATCTGGTCGAGCGGCTGAAGCGGCGACGTTTTTCAGGCATCGTCGGGGCCAATATCGGCAAGCAGAAGGATACCCCGGTCGAGCGGGCCGCCGATGACTACCGGCACTGCCTGGAGAAGGTCTACCCGCATTGCGACTATGTCACGGTCAACATCTCATCGCCCAACACCGCCAACCTGCGCGCCCTGCAGGACACCGGTCCACTGGCCGAGCTGCTCGGCGAGCTTGTCGGCCTGGGCCACGACCTTGCCGCGCGGCACGAGCGCACGTGCCCGATCCTGGTCAAGATAGCCCCGGACTGGGATGAAGCCGCCCTGGCCGCATCACTGGATGTGATCGGCCAGTCCGGCATCGATGGCCTGATCGCCACCAATACCACGCTGGATCGCCAGGCTGTTGACGGTCACGCACACGCTGGTGAAACCGGGGGCTTGAGCGGCGCCCCGGTCAAGCCACGCGCCGATCAGACGCTGGCCACCGCCCGCCGGATCCTGGGTTCGGATTTTCCCATCATCGGGCTCGGCGGCATCACTTGCGGGGCCGATGCCGCGGACAAGAAACGCTGCGGCGCCAACCTGGTGCAGATCTATACCGGCTTTATCTATAAAGGACCACGCTTGATCGGCGAATGCCTTGATGCCTGGAACGCGGCTTGATGAAACCGGTCACGCTGCGCCGCGATGTCGACCTGGCGCCATTGAGCACCTTTCGCCTCCCGGCCCGCGCGCGCGAACTGGTCATCCTGGAACATCCAGAACAGCTCGAGTCCCTGCCGCCGACCGACCTGCCCCTGCTCGTTCTTGGCGACGGTTCCAACACCGTGTTCATGGGCGACTGGCCGGGTCGCATCCTGCTCAACCGACTTGGCGGAATGCGGGTCGAACCACTCGACGACAACACCAGCCGGGTGGACGCCGGTGCCGGCGAAAACTGGCACCGACTGGTCAGGACCTGCATCGACCGTGGTTTGCACGGTCTGGAAAACCTGGTCATGATCCCCGGGTCGGTTGGTGCGGCGCCGATGCAGAACATCGGGGCTTACGGCGTGGAGTTGTCCGATGTGCTCGAATCCGTCCGCGCATGGGACTGGCAAACGGCTGAAATGCTCGAGTTGAGCCGGGATGATTGTGCCCTGGGTTACCGTGACAGCCGCTTCAAGACAACCGACCGCGGTCGCTTCCTGATTACCGGCATCAGCATGCGCCTGGACCATGAATTCAGGCCAAGGGCCGATTACCAGAGCCTAGCCCGGGCACTGACCCATCGCCGGTTGTCCAAACCGACGCCGAGACAATTGGCCGCGACCGTCATGCGCCTGCGCCGCCATCGCCTGCCCGACCCGGCCCGCCTGGCCAATGCCGGAAGTTTTTTCAAGAATCCCGTGGTCGAGACCGCCGTTGCCCGGGACCTGCTCAAGGAGTTTCCCGCCCTGCCCCACTGGCCTGGAGACAATCAGCGGGTCAAACTGGCTGCCGGCTGGATGATCGAACGGCTGGGATTTCGTGGGTATCGCATCGGTGACGCTGGCGTGTATCAGCACCATGCCCTGGTGCTGGTCAATCACGGGCAAGCCACCGCAGCCGACCTGAAAGTGCTGATCGACAAGGTCCGACAGGCCATCAGACGCGAGTACGGCGTCACCCTCGAGCCCGAACCATTGCTGATCGAGCCGGATTTTTGAGCGGTTGACCAAAATCCGGTATAGTTGCGGCTTACGCACCACTATGCCAGAGCATCAATGCCTCGAAGGCAACAGGGAGAATATTTCATGACTCGCGGATGGGGCGCGCTGATGCTGCTTCTCGTGGTCGGTCTGATTCAGGCCGAAAGCGCGGGAGAAGTGGTCGTCGGCGGGCACATCGAAGGCCTGCAGGGCAGTGAACTGCTCCTGGTCGACAACGAATCCGGCCAGATCATGGAAATCCATCCCGATCAGAAACAATTCTCTTTCGTGTTCGAAGCCGGAACACGTTACAGCATCGAGATATTGAGCCCCCCGAACGGTCCCTTGCAGGAGTGCATTATCAATAATGCTTCAGGCGTGGTCGATCGCCACGATGTGAATGACATCGACATCACCTGCAGTGTCGTCGACGAGATCTTTGGCGGTCGCTTCGAGGAAGGACCCGCCCCGCTGATCAACCAGTTCTGAGACATCCGGCGCGCCATGCGCGCCGGATTGACTGGGTCAGGCTTCGAATCGAGCCTTGAGCTTTTTGAGTGCGGCCGCCTCGAGCTGGCGAATGCGCTCGGCCGAGACGTCATACTTGTCAGCAAGCTCCTGAAGCGTGGTCTTGGGATCAAGCAGCCAGCGGCTCTGAATGATGTCGCGCGAGCGGTCATCAAGGCTCTCGACCCCATCGAACAGCAGGTTGTGGTGGTGCTGTTCCCAGTCCTCGGCCTCGGCGGCCTCGTCCGGTGACACGCTCAGGCCTTCCAGGTAGGCAGCCGGCGCCATGTAGGTGGATTCCTCGTCGTCATTGCCGGGCAGATCGAAGCCAATGTCCTGGCCGGCCAGGCGCGATTCCATTTCGGTGACGACCTCGGGCTTGACGCCCAGGTCCTCGGCGACCCGATTGACCTCGGTCTGATTCAACCAGCCCAGACGCTTCTTCTGCTTGCGCAGGTTGAAAAACAGCTTGCGCTGGGCCTTGGTCGTGGCCACCTTGACGATGCGCCAGTTGCGCAGGATGAATTCGTGAATTTCGGCCCGAATCCAGTGCACGGCAAACGACACCAGGCGAACGCCCTGGTCGGGATCAAAGCGCTTGACCGCCTTCATCAGGCCAATATTGCCTTCCTGGATCAGATCACCCAGGGGCAGGCCGTATCCGGAGTAGCCGCGCGCCACGTGCACCACAAAGCGCAGATGCGACATGACCATCAACCGGGCCGCATCCAGGTCTTCCTCGTCCCGAAAACGGCGTGCCAGGGACTGCTCCTCTTCGAGCGTCAGTACCGGAATCTTGTTGACTTCCTGCATGTACGCATCGAGCGAGCCGGTACCGGCCGGTGCCATCAGATGACTTGGTACGAGATCCTTGCCCATGCGATTCTCCTAAAATTCAACCTTTCATCTTACCAGCAAACCCCGGAACCTGAAAGTCGGAGTAAATTGGTACTGTTTTATCTCTCACCTGCTGTGACTTCACTGAATCTACGGAGTTCCCGAACGAGAAATCACAAAACATCAACCACCGAAGACACCGAAATCAGTGAAAACCATGAGGCGCTTCAATCCATTATTTCGGTGTCTTCGGAGGTTTCCGGGTCTTCTCAATTCGACCCGGCCAGGCGGTCATGCAGATAGGCCTGGATCAGGGCATTGATATAGGCCGACTGCTTGAGATTGGCCGCACCCCCGTGACCGCCCTCGATATTCTCGTAATAGAGCACGTCATGGCCCTGATCCATCATCTTGGCCACCATCTTGCGCGCATGGCCGGGATGGACCCGGTCATCACGCGTCGACGTGGTCACGAACATCTTCGGATAGTCGGCCTCGGCCGAAAGATTCTGATAGGGCGAATATTCACTGATATAGGCCCAGTCGTCCGGATCATCGGGATTGCCGTATTCAGCCATCCAGCTCGCTCCGGCCAGCAACTTGTGAAAGCGCTTCATGTCCAGCAGGGGGACCTGGCAGACCACGGCGTTGAACAGGCCGGGCCGTTGCACCATGACCGCACCCACAAGCAGGCCGCCATTGCTGCCACCCTGGATTCCCAGATGCTCCGGCGCGGTAATGTCGCGCTCGATGAGGTCTTCGGCCACGGCGATGAAATCGTCAAAGGCGCGCTGGCGATTTTCACGCAAGGCCGCCTGGTGCCAGCGCGGACCGAACTCGCCGCCGCCACGGATGTTGGCCAGTACGTAAACCCCGCCACGCTCAAGCCAGCCGGAGCCAATGCCGCCGGAATAAAACGGCGTGCGGGCGATCTCGAAACCACCGTAGGCCGCCAGCAGGGTCGGGTTGGCGCCGTTGGCCTCGAACCCGACCGGCTTGACCACGAAATACGGAATGCGCTCGCCATCGGCCGAAGTGGCGTGATACTGGACCACTTCCATGCCTTCGCCATCAAACCAGGCCGGCTCGGAGCGCACCGGCTCGCGGGTATCGGCCATGGCGTCCGCCTCGTACAGGCGCGAGGGCGTGAGAAAACCGGTGTAGTTGAAGTAGAAGCGATCGGACTTGTCGTCGGTCGAAACAATGCTCAAGGTGCCCATGTCCGGCAGATCCAGGCGCTGTTCCTGCCAACCGGCCTCGTCATCATGGGTGAACCGCAACAGTTGACCGGTGACATTGTCGAGTATGCCCACCAGCACGGTTGACTCGGTGGTATTGACTGCCGATACGGCCTGGCGCTCGTTGGGCTGGAACAGCAACTCGAATTCCGGCTCGCCGGCCATCAGGCCATCGATCCCGGCCGCCAGCAGGGCGCCCTGGCGATAGCTCTTGTCATCCAGGTCCCAATCCGATTTCAGCTCAACCAGCAACTGACCATCGATGATGCCGGATACCTCGGCATCATCCGGGACGTCGATTCGATGCGTCTGTCCATCCGCGTAGATGTGGTAGTGGCGAGTAAAAAATGACGGCATGCGAACGATGATGTCGTAGGGCGTGTCCTTGTCCCAGATGCGCATGGCCGTCACCAGGACATCGTCGCGCTCGCCCTCGAATACCCGCCGGGCCTCTTCACGCGGTGTGCCGCGCTCCCAGATATGCACATTGCGCGGGTATTCGGAGGTGGTCATTTCCTCGGTATCAAAGGCCGGCGCCAGAAAGACGCTGTCGCGGTCGCGCCAGGCGATGAAGCTCTTCGATTCGGGAAGCTTGAATCCACCTTCGACGAACTGGCGGGTTTCGAGATCGAATTCACGACGCACCGCCGCATCGGCGCCACCAATCGAGGTGCCGATGATGCAGCGATCGTAGTCCGGGTAGCGGCAGCTTGATCCGGCCCACACCCAGTTCTCGTCTTCTTCTTCGGCCAGCTTGTCGACATCGATGATGATGTCCCAGTCAGGCTCGCCACTGGAATAACTGTCGCGGCTGGTGGTTCTCCAGATGCCGCGTACGTGCTCGCCATCGCGCCAGAAATTGTAGATCTGCCCTCCCATCAAAGAGGGATAATCGATGCGCTCATCCGAAGTCAGAATCTCGAGATGGCGCTCATGCAGGGGTTCGAACAATTCATGACTGCGCAAGTATTCCTCGGAACGCTCGTTTTGCTCGCGCGCCCATTCCAGCGCATCTTCGCCCTCGATGTTCTCCAGCCACAAGAACGGATCCTCGTCAGCCACGGCGGCTCCTGCAGTCATCAATCCCACTCCCAGTGTGCACATCAGCAGTCGTTTCATTGCGCTTACATCCAATTCGTTTTGAAAAAACCCGGTAATACTGCCAGAAACGGGTGAAGGTTTCCTGTGCCATTGGTCATTGATATAACCGGGGCATCTATCGATATAATCCGCTGTTATTCATTTTTCAGTCGCAAACCTCCACTTCAAGCCCTTGTCACAAAGCACCCTGTCAATCAAGACACGTCCGGCCTGGCTGCCTGGAATCCTGGTTGTGCTTGGCCTGGCCGTGTTCGCCTGGGCGCTGGTCGAATGGCAATCCGGCCTGCCCGGAAAGGCTGGAAAACTTCCAGTGAGCATGATGCTGATCGCGGTCCTGGCCGGTTTCGCCCTGGCCCCGCTGGCCGCGAAGCGCCCCTTGTGGAATGACGGTCTGGCCTTGGCCGCTGGTCCATTACTCAAGATCGCGGTGGCGCTGCTGGGTTTGAGACTGAGCCTGGTCGAGCTGGGAACACTCGGCCTTCAGGCCCTGCCGCTGGCCATCGTCGTCGTTGTCCTTGCGCTGCTGCTGACATTCTTGCTGGCCCGCCTGGCCGGCGCCCACCAGCGCCTGGCAACCCTGCTGGCAGCCGGCACGGCCATCTGCGGGGCATCGGCGATTGCCGCAACCGCTCCGGGCATTCGTGCCCGCAGCGAGGAAACCGGTTACGCCGTCGCCTGCATCGCCCTGTTCGGATTGGTGGCCACACTGGCCTATCCCTTGCTGTTGCCCGTGCTACTCGACCATCCCGAGCAGATCGGGCTGATCATGGGGTTGGCCATTCACGATACCGCCCAGGTCACGGCCGCGGCCACCCTGCACGACCAGACCTGGCCCGGTGCCGCTGCCCTGGATTCCGCCACGGTCACCAAGTTGCTGCGCAACAGTTTCATGCTGCTGATCATTCCGGCCCTGGTCTGGATGAACACCCGAAACCGCTCGACACAAACCGGCCCCGGCCTGCCCCCCATTCCTTTTTTCATTCTCGGTTTCATCGCCCTGTCGGTCGTACGTACCGCCGGCGATGCTGTCCTCGGCCCGGACCACTCAACCTGGCAAACCACCATCTCCATGGCCGGCCAGGTCAGCATCTTCGCCTTCGCCATGGCCATGGCCGCCCTGGCCATGGGCGTGCGCATCGCCGACCTGAAGACTCTGGGCTGGAAACCCGCCGCCGCCGCCGCCCTCTCCGCCCTGTCCATCCTGGCACTGGCCCTAGCACTCATCCAATAACCAACAAACCAACAAACCAATCAACGAACAAACCAACAAACCCGCTAAACTCCCCCTTGGCAACCGAGTTCGAGAACCATGCCCTGGACCACCCACAAATTCGGCGGCAGCAGCCTGGCCGACAGTGACTGTATCGCGCATGTCGCCAAGCTGTTGACCGAGCAGGGAGATGACCACCAGGCCATCGTCGTATCCGCGATGGCCGGGGTCACCAACGAGTTGATTGCCCTGGCCCATGAAGCCGCCAGTGGCGCTGCCGACTGGCGGGAACGGCTGACCCGATTGCAGGATCGCCACCTGGACACGGCATCCCGGCTGGTCGAATCCGACAATCTGCTGAACACGCTCAACGATCAACTCAATGCGCGCTTTGCCAACCTGCATCAGCTTCTGGCCAGCCTGGACCTGATGGGCTCGGCCCCGGTCGAGGTTATCGAGCTGGTATCCGGACTGGGCGAGTTGCTTTCAGCCCACCTGCTGTCGGCGCGATTCAATGCCATCGGCCATGAGAGCGTGGTGCTGGATGCACGCGAAGTGCTTAGGGTCAAACCCACCCCGCTGATGGTCGCGGTTGACTGGGAGACCAGCCAGGCCAACCTGGAGCACTTTCGCCGGGAACATCCCGCCCGGCGCTATGTGATCACTGGCTTTATCTGCCGTCGGGTCGATGGGCGCATCTCGACGCTCGGGCGCAATGGTTCGGACTACTCGGCCAGTATCTTCGGCCGCCTGTTCGGGGCCGACGAAGTGCACATCTGGACCAATGTCGACGGCCTGCTCTCGGCCGATCCCTCGGCCGTACCACAAGCGGTGCTGCTCGATCACCTGTCCTATCGCGAAGCCTTCGAGCTGGCTTATTACGGCGCCCGCGTGCTGCATCCGCAAACCCTGGCACCGGCGCTGGAAGCCGACATTCCCGTTCGCATCCGCAACACCTTCAACCCGGACTGCCCCGGCACCCGCATCGATTCGGCGGGCAATCCCGAACCGCCGGTCAAAGGCATTTCGGGCATCGGTGGAATGGCCCTGGTCAATATCGAGGGCGCCGGCATGATCGGCGTGCCGGGCACGGCCGAGCGGGTGTTTTCAGCCCTGCACCGTGCCGATGTCTCGGTGGCGATGATTTCCCAGGGCTCATCCGAGCATTCGATCTGCGCGGTGGTGCCAGCCTCGGTCGCGAGCACTGCAGTCAGCGTGCTTGAAGATGCTTTCGAGCGCGAGTTGCGCCATGGCCAGATCCAGCGCATTGCCCTGCACGCCGACATCCGCGTACTGGCGATTGTCGGAGAAGGCATGGCCGGCACGCCCGGCGTGGCGGCCCGGCTGTTCAATGCCCTGGGCCGGGCCGGGATCAACGTGCGCGCCATTGCCCAGGGCGCGTCCGAGCGCAATATCTCGGTGGCGATCAACGAGGTCGATGCCGAGCGCGCCCTCAAGGCCATTCACGCCGGGTTCTACCTGTCCGAACAGACCCTGTCGGTTGGACTGATCGGCCCCGGCAATGTCGGTCGCGCGCTACTGGCCCAACTGGAAGCCACCCGTGAACGACTCAAGCGCGAGGCCAATCTGGATCTGCGACTCAGGGGCATTGCCAGTTCCCGGCGCATGCTCCTGTCTGATACACACCTGAATATTGATGATCCGGCCAAGACCCTGACCGAGCAGGGTCAGGCGCTCGATCTGGAGGTCTTGGCCAAATTCATCGACGATGACCATCTGCCGCATGCTGTGCTGATCGACTGCACCGCCAGCGACGCCATCGCCGAGCACTACCCAAACTGGCTGGCCCGCGGCCTGCATGTCATCACGCCCAACAAGCATGCCGGCAGCGGCCCGATCGCCCGCTTCCGCAAGATCCGCGCTCAACTGGAAAAATCCAGTGCGCGCTGGCGCTACGAAGCCACGGTCGGCGCGGGATTGCCGATCGTCCAGACCCTGCGCGACCTGATCGACACCGGCGACAAGGTGCTGCGCATCGAGGGCATTTTTTCCGGCACCCTTGCCTACCTGTTCAATCGCTACGAGCCCGGCATGTCATTTGCCGAACTGGTCAGCGAGGCGCGTTCGGCCGGCTATACCGAACCCGACCCGCGCGATGACCTGTCCGGCATGGACGTGGTGCGCAAGCTGGTCATCCTGGCCCGCGAGATGGGACTGGAATTGGAACTGGACGATGTTTCAGTCGAATCCCTGTGCCCGGAAGGACTTGAAGGGGCCTCGGTCGATGAATCTCTGGCCAGGCTGGAAAGCATTGATACGCCCATGGCCAAACGACTGGAAACGGCCCGCAATCAGAACCAGGTGCTGCGCTATGTCGCCTCGCTGGACAATGAGGGTCGCGCTGAAGTGTCATTGAAATCCCTGCCCGACGATCATCCTTTCGCCAGCCTGGCGCTGACCGACAACGTGGTCGCCTTCACCACCGAACGCTACCGCGACAATCCGCTGATCGTTCAGGGTCCGGGCGCGGGACCCGACGTGACTGCCGCCGGCGTGTTTGCAGACCTGTTGCGGGTCGCGGCCCACCTTGGGGCACGCCTGTGATCGAACGCGCCACGGCCTTCGCGCCGGCCAGCGTCGGCAATGTCGGGGTGGGATTCGATCTGATCGGCCATGCCATTGACGGACCCGGCGATACGGTCACGGCCATTCGCGACGATCATCCGGAAGTGATGATCGAGACTATCGAGGGCGTAATCACGAAACTGCCGCTGGAGGCCGAGCGCAACACCGCCGGGCGGGCCGTTCAGTCACTGCTCGAAGCGCAACAACCGGGATTCGGAATCAAGCTGCACATCAAAAAGGGGATCCCGCTGGGTTCGGGTCTGGGCGGTTCGGCCGCCTCGGCCACCGCGGCACTGGTTGCGGCCAATGCCCTGCTGCCCGAACCCTTGCCGGTCGAGCAGCTCTATCCGCATGCTCTGGTCGGTGAAGCGGTGGCCAGTGGCTCGGTGCACGGTGACAATGTCGGGCCGCAACTGATCGGCGGGCTGGTCATGGCGACCCGCGATCGGCTGATTCCCATTCCGGTGCCCGATGGCGTGCACGCCGCAATCGTCCATCCCGATCACGTCGTCGAGACCCGCGCGGCACGCGAAAGCCTTACCGAGCCCTACCCCATCGCCACCGTGGTTCGCCACCATACCCACCTGGCCGAATTTCTCAGCGGCTGCTACCGCAATGATCTGGAGCTGATCCGTGCCGGCCTCAACGATGTGCTGGTCGAACCCCGCCGCGCCGGGCTGATTCCCGGGTTTGCCGCAGTCAAACAGGCCGCCCTCGACCGTGGCGCCCTGGGTGCCTCGATTTCCGGCGCTGGACCCAGCGTATTCGGCTGGTTTGTTGATCGCGACAGCGCTCAGGGCGCTGGCCACTCCATGATCAAGGCCTTTGCCGAAGCCGGTCTCAAAGCTCGATGCTGGGTCTGCCCCGTGGGCTCCCCCGGCGCTCGGTTGATTAACTGAACAAGCTCAATCCACTACCTCGAACCGATCGTGGAAGATGAACTCATCGCCCACAACATGCTGAATCACGCTGGAATTCTCTACTGAAACATGAGTGCCGGATTCCGAGAAATAAATCTGAAGGGGTCTCGCACCGGTTCCGCTGTACAGAATGTCACAGGAAAAAAGCGCGGTCATGCCATCCGCCGGCGGCGGCGTGGTGCTGTCGATGCAATTCTCACCGGTTGATGCAACGATGGTCACCTGGCCGTCTTCAGGAACGGACACGAACCCGGTTACAGCCACCTGGTAGGTCACCGGCACGCCGATGATGCCCGGGTTCATGCTGAGCTGGACATCCATGATCACATCCCGCCGGAACTCCACCTCGACCGCGCAAGGGCTGGTGATGTCATGTGCACTCCAGGTGTCGTCACCATTGTCCTCGGGCACACAGGTATCACCGACAAACTCATGCACCGCCCAACCGGCATCCGGCGACACCGTCCAGCTGACCGAGTCGCCGTGCTCGATTTCCTGGTTCATCAGCGAAACACTCCCGTCGCCAACCAGGGAGGTCACGTCGACGGCATGGGTGACCAGGTCGAACTGTGCAACAATCGTGGAAGCTTCCTCGAAATTGAAACTGCACGGGGCCGTGCCGGAACAGACGCTACCCGATAAGCCGGCAAAGCTTGAAAATGCACCGGCACTGGCCGTGATCTCCAACTCCTGGTCCCAGGACAGGTCGGCACTGCAATCCTCGTTGCAGACCAGGCTCACCGGATCAACGCTGACTGTACCGGCGCCCGTTCCGACAAACTCGATATCGAGGGCGCCGCGGGTAGCGTAGCGAGCAAATCGCACCGCACTCTGGCCACCGGCCTCGGAAACATGCCCTCCGGCATACAAGTCTCCGTCTCCGGTTATCAGCAGTGTGCGAACCCGATTATCGGTGCCGCTGCCAAGCGCGCCAAAGGTTTCCCCATCCCACCAGGCCACGCGGGCTGCCGCAATCGAGTCATCAACATTGACAGCAGTAAACCGGCCGCCCACGTAGATTCGATCACCTTCGTCGACCAGGCTATCCACATGGTGATCGGTGCCGTCGCCGGTGGCCGTGGTCATCGCACTCCATTCACTGCCGTCCCAGAAGGCCACATGACGAGCGGGGATGTTGTACTCGGGCCCTGATCCTCCGTCCAATCGATTGACATAGACGAATTCTCCGCCGAGAGCAAGCTGACCATCGATGACGGTCAGCTCACGCACTGTTGAATGCACACCGGCGCCACCGCTGAGTCCTACCGGCGACCACTGCGTACCGTCCCAACGGACGAGATAATTGGCAAGGAAGCTGCTGTTGGTGCCACCGTAATTGGCACCGGCAAACTCACCGCCGACATACAACGAGCCCTGGTAGCTGGCCATGGCCCAAACCGTGGACTGAACACCCCGACCGTCATCGGGCGATATCAGCGCCGACCATTGTTCACCATCCCAGCGTGCGACACGGTGAACCTCGACTTCGTTGTCAGGTCCGGCCCAGAAAAAATCTCCACCGGCGTGCAGCTCACCGTCATGGATGACCAATGCAAAGACCGTACTGGACACCCCACCATCGAGCGCCGACCAGGTCTGGTTTTCGAGATCCCAGCGTGCAACCCGGTTGACCTGGATGGCATCGTTGCCCCAGGTTTCCGGGAACTGTCCGCCTACATACAGTCCGCCATCATGGTAAAGCAGCGCGTAAACCGTGGCATTTACCCCTTCGGTGTCTTCACCACCCAGCGATGACCACTGGTCTTCGGCCGGGTCGAATACCGCCACCCCCGGGGTATCCACTCCACCGCACTCGGAAAATGAACCGCCTACATAAATCAGGCCATCGGGGCCCTCGAGCAGTTCGTAGATGATGCCGTTGCAACCCCCCATGCTGGCATCCCAGCGTTCATCAGGATCGACGGCCAGCACGGTGAAACAGGAAAGCACAAGCGCCAGCGCAACGCCCAGGCGCGTTCCATTGGTTTTCATTGAATAGTCCCTCTTCAGGTTTTTCTTGTTCCGGCACAAAGCAAAAACTTACCCTGTGCAACTGAACATGATAATACCCGCATTCATGGTCACCGCAACCCGGGCCAGGTGGTGTAATGTTGCGCCATGAACTATCGCAGCACAGTCGGCCATGCACCAGCCACCGACCTGGCAGGCGCACTGCGTGCCGGCCTGGCCCCGGATGGGGGGTTGTATGTCCCCGATCATCTGCCATCCATTGCAGTCGAGACCCTGGCCGATAGCACGGATCTGTCCGAGACTGCCACGACCCTGCTGGCCCCGTTTTTTCTTGGCAGCGAGCTGGAAGACCAGTTGCCCGAAATCTGCCGCGAAGCACTCGACCTGCCCTTGCCCCTGGTCGAATTCGAACCCGGTCGCGCCTGGATCCTGGAGTTGTTTCATGGCCCGACCGCCGCTTTCAAGGATTTCGCCGCCCGCTTTCTGGCCGCCTGCATGGCCCGCCTGAGAGCCGAATCCGACCCTGCCCAGACCGTGCTGGTCGCGACATCCGGTGATACCGGCGGGGCGGTCGCCGCGGCCTTTCATCGTCGGCCGGGTTTCCGGGTCGTCATTCTCTATCCCGATGGAAAAGTCTCGGCGCGCCAGGCCCATCAACTCGGCGCCTTCGGTGACAACGTCCATACCTATCGAGTGAAAGGCAACTTCGATGACTGTCAGCGCCTGGTCAAGCACGCGCTCAACGATCAGGACCTTGCGCACAAGATGGCCCTGACCTCGGCCAACAGCATTTCCATCGGGCGCCTGTTGCCGCAGATCAGCTATTACGCCCATGCCTCGATTGCACTACAGGTCAAGTGCCATGAAAAAGTCGATGTCATTGTGCCGACCGGCAACCTGGGCAATGCACTGGCTTGCATCCTGGCGCGCGAAATGGGCCTGCCAATCGGCGAGATCGTGCTGGCCACCAATGCCAACCCGACCCTGGAGGAATACTTCTCGGGCCGGGATTATCGCGGCCGAGCGGGGATCGAAACCCTGGCCAATGCCATGGATGTCGGCGACCCGAGCAACTTCGAACGTCTGGCCTGGTTCTATCGTGATCGCGACTTGCGCTCGGCCGGCATCAGCGCAATCAGTGTCGATGATGACGCCATTGGCCACTGTATCCGTCGGGTATATGCTCAATCGGACATGGCCATCTGCCCGCACACTGCCTGCGCCATCGAAGCCCTGTACCATCGACGCCAGGCCGGCAACGACAACCCGCATCTGGTTGCCGCCACCGCCCACCCGGCGAAATTCGAAAATGTGGTCGAGCCGCTTGTCGGCCGAACCGTCGTGCCGCCACCGGCGCTGGATGAACTGCTACAACGACCCAGCCGGGCGACCGAGCTGGCGCCGAGCTTTCAGAGTCTGGGCACAGCGCTTTTGGCGCTGGACTGAGTCAATATCGCATTATTGCGAATCAAGCCATTCGGCCAGTGTCGGCGTCAGTGCTTCATGCAGTGGCAGATCGGGATTGTTGTAAATGGTAATCTGCTCCTCGATCGGACCCTCGGCAGGCTTGAGTACATGATTCATGCCTTCGATCCAGGCCGAATCCCGGGCATGTGCGGCCAGCGCGTCGAAATCAGCTTGCCCGACCTGCAGATCGGTGCTGCCGCCGATGACCAGCAATGGCACATCCAGACCGGCCGCCAGCTCTGCCGGCTCCATGGCCAGCCACTCGATCATGTAGGGCTGAACCGATGATCTGAAGATCGATTGCAGGACGGTGGGAACCTCGTCGGCCTGCCGGCCGGCCTCCAGCGCCGTCAGGATCTCCTCGAACTGCTCGCCCAACTCACCCGGCAGGCGGCCCTCGGTCTGTTCGCGCAGCAAGACACCCGCGGACCGTCCGGCTCCGGCAATGGATATCACGCTGTCGACCGGCACCTCATGGGCTGCCGCCTTGGCGAACAAGGCGCCTTCACTGTGACCGATCAGGTGAATGTGCTCGAAACCCCGGTCCCGTCCCCACTCGACCCAGGCCACCAGATCATTCACATAATGGCTGGGACGAAGATCGCTTTCGGGTTGATCCGATCGACTGGCGCCAATCCCGCGCTTGTCATAGCGCAAGACCGCGATTCCCTGATCGGCAATGGCCTCGGCCAGCAGGCGCAGACTGTTGTTGATCATGCCGGTCTGGTTACCGTCGCGGTCGGTCGGTCCACTCCCGGCGTGCAGAATCACCAGTGTTTCGGCCGCATCCGGCTTGAGCAACGTGCCATGCACCACGACATCCTCGCGGTCCAGCTCGACCGCACCCTCGCCAGCCAGCACGGACCCGGCCAACACGAGACCAATCAGACTCAGATACTTCATGCACGTTCTCCAGATCAATTATATGACGTATATACTCTCATAAATCGATAATGATTTGAATATATTTCACTTTTCAATTAACATTATTTCAATGAAGCGAACACCCACCCAATGTCCCTCCTGCGATGGCGAACTGGCCGTCACCGAGCTGACCTGTACTGCGTGTCAGACTCGAGTCACGGGCCAGTACCGCTCACCTTTGCTGTTGCGCCTGTCACCGGAGGACCAGGCGTTTGTCGAGGCATTCATGATCGACTCCGGCAGCCTGAAGGCCATGGCCACTCGCCTCGGGGTGAGTTACCCAACGGTACGCAATCGACTAGACCATATCATTGATCAGCTCCATCAGGAGGAGCCCAGCCCATGAAAACCTGGCTGTTTCGACCCTTTGATCGAATTGCCGGCGGTCTGGCACTCGGGCTCGGCCTGGCCATACTGGCACTGACGGCAATTCTGGCGACCGCGTCCGGGCTTCACACCGACGGCGTGATCGATCTGCATTTCGGTCCAAGTGTGCCCGTCTGGGTGCTCATGGCACAAGGCCTGATCAACTGGCTGTGTCTGGGGGGCATTCTGTATGTTCTTGGTCGCTGGCTCAGCTCGACCCGTTTTCGCGCCATCGACCTGTTCGGCACGCAGGCGCTGGCCCGCTGGCCTATGCTGGTCGCCGTGGTCTACATGGCCATTCCGGGTTTGTCCAATCGAATAGAAACCTATACTCAGCGCATGATGGCCGCCATGCCGGACGATCCCAGCAAGGTCATGGCATCAAGCGCGTATCTGCTTGATGCCATGTGGCTGACACTGATCAGCCTGCCTGTGCTGGTGATGATTGGCTGGATGATCTGGCTGATGGCCCACGGCTACGCGCTGGTGACCAACCTCAAGGGCCAACGTGTGGTCTTCAGCTTCATCGGTGGCCTGATCGCCGCCGAAATTCTCAGCAAGGTGCTCATCCATTTTCTGATGAAGGCGGCCTGATCATTCTTCCGGGCCGATGGGTCCATACTCAGGCCTCGGACTTGCCAGGATCGGCAATCTTGCGTGCTGCCCGGCTCATGTTCTCGACGAAATAGTCACTGATCTCGAGCAACTGGTAGAAATCGAGTTGTTCGGCCTGGATCGTGGCCTTGAGTATTTCAAGGTTGGTGTGGGCCGCATCGAGCTCGCGCTGAACGTAGCCGTTGGGGCCGACTCGATTGGCCAGTGCCCGGTTACTCTGTTCAAGATCGGCCATGATGGCTTCGATCTTGCCTTCAACCAGAAGCTCCGACACTCCAGTTGTCTTGCATAGCGCCAAGGCGCTCACCCGCTGACCAAGCATTCGCTGTCTGCCACTCTCGGATAGTAATTCGCCGACATCCCGATCCAGCTTGGCGGCGATGCGTTCGACCAACTGATCCGATTCACCCACCAGCAAGTCGGTCTGTTCAACCAGGGAAGTTGCTGTTGCCTCATCCTTGACACCCTTGGCTGCCGAGCTCAGGGAGGCCCAGATGGCATCGATGCTGGCCAGCTTCTCCTGCACTTCCGGCTTCAGCTCGATGGGTTTGTCCTTGATCTGCGCGGACTGGCTTTCGAAAACTTCCACCGCCTGCTTGAGCATGTGCTCGGCCATCTCTTGCTCGCCGGCACCGCCAAGGCAATAGCCGGCAAGCATTCGCTGGCCAAGCATCTGCTTGCGTGTCGCCACCTTGATCATGCGCTTCAGACGGATCTCATCTCGGCCATTGTTTCGCTGTACATCTGCCATGGCTTCCTTGTGATCAACCGCTTCGACCTCGGCAAGGGCGGCAGTTTCCTGTCCGGATTGGTCAAACCAGCTTCGCGGATCGTACCAGCGGCTTCCTTGATCATCGGCCAGCGCCTGTGGTGAAATAAAGGCAACGCCGCTCAAGGCGATCAGGATCAGAACATTTCGAAACAGTGAATTGACAAGCATCTGGACTCTCTACAGGTTGATTGGAAATATTGATCGGTCGAGTGTACTCATGTCGTGTCGACATGATGTTCACCTTGATGCCTGCTTGAGCCTGAGCAGATACACCCACCGGCGAAGGCTTCGTATCAGTCAGGTGTTGTGTAATGACTTTCGGCACGCGATACGACATGGCCAACCGGGGAATACTTTAGTTGAACCGATCATCAGGGACTTGCACAATGAAATATCGCTTAGTGACATTCATCAGCGCGCTCGCCTTCGTGGCAGGACTGGGCGGAATTCCGAATTCTGCGCTCGCCTCCAGCCTGGATTATGCAGAGCATACGCCGGGTGGCGATTTCCTCAATGAGGGCACGCGCGACTATCGTGCCGGAAACTATGGCCGTGCCCTTGGCAACTTCCGACGCGCCGCGAGATGGGCCGAAAAACTGGCGCAACACAATATCGGGGTGATGTACTACCACGGTCAGGGGCTCGATCAGAACCTGCCTCGCGCCCTGGCCTGGTTCCGACTTTCGGCAGAAAGGCAGTATCCGCAGATGGTGGAAATGGTCGACCATGTGGAATCGGAACTCGACGAGGAACAGATTGCCCGCGCCGAAACCATTCTCGAGGAAGAACTCTTACCGGAATACGGTGATGAAGTCGCCGTCCCGCGCACTGCCCGGCGCATGGACCGGGAACGGCGTCGTGCGACCGGATCACGCACCGGCGCAATCGGCGCGCTCACGGTCATTGACCGCAGTGGTCGAACCCGATCAGGACGCGACTTCTACGACGATGACAAGTGGGACTTTTTCCAGATCGTGGAATTCGAAACCGAACTGTTCGAAGGCCTGGCCGGTGGCCAAGTACGCCTCAGGGACGTCGAAACCGAAGAAGATAGCAGTCCCGAATCCGACGACTGACCATAGCATTCAGGCCAGGGTGCCCCACGGTGCACTGTGGGGCACGTTGACCTGAAATGCCCCGACGGGTCACGGCAGATCGATCTGGCGATACAGGTTCAAGCGCCCGGGGATGTTCGGGAGTTCGAACCCGGGATCGTCAGAGAAGACCGGACCTACCTCATTGACATAAAGCAGCCCGGTCGGACCATGCAGCGCCATGGGTGACCAGGCTCGATGCATGTCGAACAATTCATTCAGAGGTCGTTCAATCACCAGGCGGTCGTTGTCATCCACGGACCAGGTGAAGTCTTCCGCCTCACCGGGCTTTTCAGGTTGCTCGGGATCAGTCATGAAGGCACGCCAGCCTGTGCCACCTTCATCGAAATGGAAGACGAGATGTTCGATGGGAAATCCCGACATAGGCAGCAACGCCAATTCGTCCTTGCTACCGAAACCGCCATAATAGCGGCCAACAACGGTCTCATCCGTAAACGCCGGCGGATCATTGTCAAGCACCATGGAATAGACTCCTGAACGCACCTCGTCGCTTGCTGGCCGATAGGTCACCTTGAAAAGTGGATGCCGATCGAGATCTCCACCCAGAAGCCGGTAACGATGGGTATCGATATCCGGACCATCGATCTCCAGTGCCCCGTCAACCATGCTCCAGTCGAAGCTCAAGTCGCTCAACGCTGTCTGGCCAGTACCATCGATCTGAAAGCTCAGGCCATCCCAGCGAAAATTGCTGGCGGACGCCACTTCATCGGCCGGATCCAGAAACAGGGGCATATGCCAGGTTTCTCCACCCTGAGGGCCCGACCAGGACGGGAGCGAAACATCGCTGCGTACCACATTGCGAACGGCGGGAAATTCACTGATACTTTCCTCATCGGGCAACTCGCCACCCGGATACGTGGTTGTCGTCTTCTCGACCACGCTGCCCAGCGGCAGGATTTCCGACGCATCCAGAACGCGCAGGTCCTGATATTGAACCGTGAATATCGCCTCGACCTGACCCACATCGGGAACAAAAGCGAAACTCACAGTTTCCGACAGGGGCTGCCCATCTTCACCTCTGATACGCAATGCCCGCAGATTGTCTTCCGGCAGCTCATAACCATCCGAGAACACCATGTCAAGCAACTCACGAAATTCGACATCGGCCAGCCCGCCGGACGCTCCGGCCAAGGCGTAGTAGTCAACACCTGAAACATCCCAGAACGACATGATGCAACTGAATTGAATGGGCGGACAGTAATAGTTCAATGAAGACAACTCTGAAAGAACCTCCGTTCGGAAATTCATCCGGGCATCCCAAAACACGGCCTGGCGAGCACTGTCAAGAACCGTTTCATCAACCTGGTCAATCAGTTCGTCGGCATATTCGACAAGTGCGGGACGATCAAGCAGCAAATCCAGGGTCGTCTCCATGCCGTCGGGCAGCGGCAGGTGCTCGGCAATCATCGATGGCAGAGCTCCCATTATGTTCATGACATAAAACCCCGACACAACGTGGCGATGAGCCAGCATGTCGTCGACATCGGGTGGCCAATCCAGCGAAGCCACCGAATCCACATACCAGCGCAAAATGGCGTAGGCGGCCGTGCTGACCGGTGAAACGGTGCCGACCTCGAACGTCTCTGAAGGACCTGCAGCAGCATTCAGCTCGGCGCAGGAATCAACTACCCGGCTGGCCTTGACATGGGAGAACTCGCCGCTGCCCTGTACGTAAACGAACACGACCGCATCGTTTTCATTGCAGTTCATGTCAATGGAATACTTCCCATCCGTGTCTGTAGTGCCGGTGACTGTCTCCGAGCCGAACACAACCTCGACTGATGCCGAGGGCAGTCTCGGGTGATGAGTCTGGCCACTGACGGTAATACCCGGAGCCACACCGGCGGGGTCGACATGTTGCTCATAATCCGTCGCCGTCGCCGAAGTTGAAATGAAAAATACGATCGCAAACCCGGCGACCGCCGCCCAGTTGCAAGTTGCTTGCTTGATCGGCATTACATTGTCCCTCTTGGATTGGTGGTGTCAGGGACCCCTGCAGGGTTCCCCGCGAGTCCCGAATTTCGACCCTGACGTTGTCCTCGTCACCATCCTACTGCCGGTGGGCGGAGAATCGCAACCCTGCCAGACAATCTTGAGGTTTTCTTGAATACCCGGCGTGGCCGCTACTAAAAACGGCCACGCCGGGTGAGCCACTATTGCCGCGTCGATGAGCTCAAGGCAATTCGAGGTCCACGTAAGGGCCAAAGCTTTCCACTTCTCCATTTTCGAACGAGAACGGGGCGAAAGGCAGCCTGCGGTCAGGCCGATCAACCGCCTCACCGAACAGCACCCGTCGCACCTCATCGACCTCGGAGGGGATGACATGAGGCTGCTCCTGAAGCTCCTGCACCATGCGACTGACACCACCGGTTTCGGTTTCCGAATGCACGCCAAGGAAGGGCGTATCGAATTCACCTTCGTCCCAACGTACAACCAGGCGCTGATCGCTACTGGTGGCTACGACTTCGGTTTTGCCCACCGGATCGCCATGCAACGTCGTGGCCTTGACTCGTACCTCGTCCCAGTCGACCTCCACGTCGGAGGAGAAGTAGCGCGCACCGCCAAGCGACCTGCCCAGCTTGACATCACCGTGGTGAAACTCGTAGCGGGTCGCGTCTTCGAGTTCACGCCACTCCACCAGAACCACCTCTTCGAGCTCCATCTGCACCTTCGAATCCGCGTGCACATCCCCTCCGTAAACCATGAGCGCCAGGGCCAGGGCTGCGCTTCCGACTACATACGACAGGATTTTCATTGTTGGATTTCCTCTGAAATTTCTGCTGCGTGTGGCGACTACAACGAGATTCGAGAATCATTCATGCCACTGATTCGCAGACTTTGAATTCCACTCGAAGGATCAACTCGACTCTTCATGCGCCCTCATGCTGGTCATTGGGGTTGCCTGGATTACAATTGTAGTCTATGATGGACCACAAGCGTAATCCAACATTCATCATCACAGCCAAATCATGAAAGATATCCCCGTTACCGATGCCGAGCGATTGGTCATGGAAGCCCTTTGGAAATCGGCACCCCTGACTTCCGGAGAAATCGTCGAACGGGTGTGCCGGTCCGAGGATTGGAGCCCCAAGACAGTCCGAACCCTGATCAGCCGGCTGGTCGACAAGGGCATGATCAACCGTCATTCCACCGAAGGCGGCTACTCCTATCAACCCGTGCTTGACCGCGCCGCATTCATGCAGGGCAAGAGCGCGAGTTTTGTCGCCCGCATGTTCGGCGGTCGAGTGGCGCCGCTGGTGGCGGCATTCGCCGAGTCGCGCTCACTCAGCGATGACGACCTGCGCGAATTGCGGTCGCTGGTAGACGCACTGGAGAAGGGTGACGGCAGCGTGTCTGATCGTCAAGACAAGGAGAGCGGTGACAATGACTGAGTGGCTATTGATCAATGCATGCCTGACGCTACCCTCGATTGGCGCCGTGCTGCTGATGCGAAAAACCATTGGCAGGCAACTGGGTGCTTCTGCCGCCTATGCATTGTGGCTTGTTGTGCCCGTGCCCTTGCTGGCGACCTTGCCGATCATGGCGCCGGTCGCACCCGGGACGATGGAGCTGCCGACACTCAGTGTCGCTGTCGGGGTCACGGCGGGAACCGCAGCATCAACCGGCCTGTCGTGGACTCAACCGCTGGCGGCCATCTGGCTTGTGGGCAGCGCAATCGTAATCGTCCATTTGATCCACTCAGTGCTCGCCGGACGACGACTGGTGCATCAGAGCAAACCCGCTCCGAACCAAGTCTTCCCCACACTGGTCCCGTCCGGTCTGAACCGCGACCGCATTCGCATCGGCAACGGCATCATTTCGCCGGTGGTGGTTGGCCTGCTTCGTCCAGTCCTGCTGGTCCCCCCAGCCATGGTTCGGATGCCGGACTCGGGCGTTCAAAAGATGATCCTCGAACACGAACTGCATCACCTGCGCCGTCGGGACAATCTGGTCAATCTCGGCGCTGGACTGTTTCAGGCGCTGTTCTGGTTCAATCCACTGGTCTGGATGGCCTACCCCGCCTTCCGCACCGACCAGGAGTTGAGCTGCGATGCACGTGCCCTCGCTGATCGTGATCGACAAGAACGAGCGCGCTACGGCCGCGCCCTGCTCGACCTGTCCGAAGCCAGGCGACAAACCGTTGTTGCCACTTACTGGAACCACCATCACACCATCGAAAGGAGAATCCTGATGCTCAAGAACCATCACTGCAACACCACCCCGCGGAAGATTGCCGCAGCACTGTGCGTCGGCGCCGCATTGACCATTTCCTTCCTGGCCGCGGCCGCAACCAGCCCGCAATCAGCCGGCGATCCGATAGCTGAATCCGACGCGACCCATCCGGTGCCGATGGTCCGCGTTCCGCCACGCTACCCAAGCGATGCCGCCAAGTCAGGCATCGACGGCCATGTCATCCTGGAATTCACGGTCAACGAGGACGGTGCGACCGAGGACATCATTGTGCTCGAATCCATTCCCGAGAACCTGTTCGACCAGCACGCCAAGGATGCCGTGTCCAGGTGGTATTACAATCCCGGCCGGATTGACGGAGCAGCCGCGCCCGTTCGGGTCACACAGAAGCTGGAGTTCAACACCGACCTCAACCCCACCACCCACGTACCTGCCCCCGAATAAAGCCGGAAACCCCATCCACAACCGTCGACAGTACATTGTCGACGGTTGTGGAAACCGGTTCGGTTCCAAAAATCCCAAAATTTTGATGCTCTAGCCGATCAACCCCGCTCACACTGTGACTTCCGGCACGTCCGATAACCTGCAGCAGTCCGATACCATGGACTCTACCATCCGGACATGTAAATTCTGATGCGTCATTTTCTGCTCACCTGCATCCCTGCTACTTTTCTGATTCTCTCAAGCACACCGGCCCCGGCCAGTGACAGCCATGATTCGACCCGGGATCAGGACAAGCTTGCGGCCATGGCCGAAGAGCGTACTGACTGGGCAGCAATCTTTGACCAATTCGAAGCGGACGGCACCATCGTGGTCGTGGATGGCCGTTCAAGCAATACCAGGGTCTGGGTCCACGACCCGGAACGCGCCCGACAGCGTTTTTCACCGGCATCAACGTACAAGATTCCCCACACCCTGATCGCTCTGGATACGGGAGTGGTGCGCGATGAATTCGAGATTTTCAGGTGGGATGGCGTTGAACGACCTTTTTCCGGTCACAATCGTGATCAGGATCTGCGCTCGGCGATGCGCCACTCTGCACTTTGGGTTTACCAGAAATTTGCACAGGCGATCGAAGAAGAAACGCTACGGAATCACCTGGACGCCATGCAGTATGGAAACGCGGACGTCACCGCTGAAGATGGTGATTACTGGGTGAATGGCGATCTGGCCATTTCCGCCCATGAGCAGATCATTTTTCTCAAGCGCCTGTTCCGCAACGAACTGAATGTCGCTGTCGAGCATCAACGTCTCGTCAAGGACCTCATGATTGGTCAAGCCGGCCAGGACTGGATTCTGCGTGCCAAGACCGGCTGGCAGGGCCCGATGGGCTGGTGGGTCGGATGGATCGAGTGGTCAACAGGACCGGTATTCTTTGCATTGAATATCGATACCCCAAACCGAATGGAGGATCTTTCCAAGCGTCAAAAGATTACTCGCTCAGTGCTCGATTCGATTGAAGCCTTGCCATAGACCCGTTAACCCGGCAGGCCTATACATTCAAAAACGGAGCCAGTCATATGGATGAACCCTTTCGAATTCCACCCGACGAAGCCGGGATGCGCCGGGCTGATCGACATATCACTCGAGCCAGTCTGATTACGCTGGTACTTGCTGCAATCGCCGGGCTTGCTGCCTGGCTGTTATTGCCTGAGATATTTGCTTTTCCTGTTCAAACTGCCGATCGATTGGCATTTGCGTTAGTGGCAACGCTACCGGCATTTCTGTCACTGGCTGTTGCCACCATGATGGTATCGACGGCTCGGCGGTATTCGGCCCGGGACATCGGCGGCTCGGCTGCCGGACCTCCAAGCACAAAGCTGGCCATCAAGGTGGCCTTCCTACAGAACACGCTTGAGCAAACGGTACTGGCAGCCGGATTTTTCATGATCTATGCGGCGATTCTCGATGGTTCCTGGTTGTCACTCCTTCCGGTTGCGGCTGGTTTCTTTGTGATTGGACGGGCCCTGTTCTATCGCGGATACCGACAGGGTGTCGAAGGCCGAGCGCTGGGCATGACCTTGACCATGGTTCCCACCATACTGCTTGCACTCATTGCGTGCGGAGCATGGCTCGCATCGTTGGTTAGCCCGGCTGGTTGACTGCATTACATCACATCATTCCTGGATGACACCATAAAGAAAAGACCTACAGAGCTGGCTTCAACTCCGTCACCCCAGCGATGAACGGGCCGCGGCAGTGGCCCAACATTCAGCCGTAAGGAGATTCATGACCTCTGAGGTCATGATCTTGTTCACTGTTCAGGTTAGGATTGACGTTCAGCGGCTTACTGAACTCTTGCCCAATGCACATGCGACCCCAATCAAACACTGTCGGCGCCTTGATCCGTGAGTGGAGAACCGCGCGCCGACTAAGCCAGCTGCAACTTGCGGTGGATGCCGATGTATCAACCCGACACCTCAGTTGCCTGGAAACCGGACGGTCAAGTCCCAGCAGAGAAATGATCCTGCGCCTTTCCAATGTGCTTGATGTGCCCTTGCGAGAACGCAACGCCATGCTTGTGGCCGGCGGGTTCGCACCCTTGTATCGTGAGTCCAGTCTTGAATCCGGCGATCTGAAGCCGGTTCGAAGGGCGGTTGAGTACCTCATCAACCAGCATGAACCTTATCCCGCCTTCGTGATGAACCGTTACTGGGATGTGGTCACGATGAATCATTCAGCCAATCGGTTATTCGGGTTGCTGCGCGAAGGCCGCCCTGGTCACTCGAACGTATTGCTTCAGGTGCTCGATCCCGAGGACTTACGTCCATACCTTTCCAATTGGAGCGAGGTCGCCGCCCACCTGATGCATCACCTGCATCAAGACCTCTCGTCCATGCCCACTGATGGACGATTGAAAGCCTTGCTTGACATGGCACTTGAGTTTCCCGACATTCGTGAATGCTGGAGACAAAAACCGCTCTCCCCATCACCTGACCCACTGCTGACCACCTGTTTCCGGAAGTCGGGAATGAACCTGAGATTTTTCTCCATCATTTCCACTCTGGGAACCACCAATGACATCACCCTTGAAGAACTCCGCATCGAAAGCCTGTTTCCCGCTGACGATGAAACTTCCAGCTTCTTTGCCCGAGAGGCTCTTCATCGGGACACCACGCCCAACCCGGACGGATTGCCGTGGAGTTGATGCAGAAACCTTGACCTTGCAGGTCATTGGACTGCACCCGAATCCCTGAGACACTCGGTCAGCTCCTGATCGTGGAGCCACACATCGAATCGAACTGGAGTTGACAAGGATGAACATCGAAAATCGCGCCCTGCTCGGTGCTGGGATCTTCCTGCTGCTGATCGGACTTCTGACCGGATTCCTGATCACTCAGGTGGAGAATCCTCGCATGGGACTTTCGGCTCATCTTGCCGCCATTCAAGGCGCATTGCTGCTAATGGCCTTGTCCGCCAACTGGAAATCATTCAAATTTGAAAAGCGTTTCAAGGCCGCTGTCGGCCTGTCAGTGATAATCGGAATCTACCTGTTCTGGCTTGCACTATTGCTGGCGGCAATCTGGGGCACCAGCAAGGCGACACCAATCGCCGGAGCCGGCTTTGCCGGGGCCAAATGGCAGGAAACCATCGTCATGGTCACGCTGACCGTCGCATCAATCGGACTGCTTGCAGGATCAATCGCCCTGCTGGCGGGTTTGGGAAAATCCATTAATATCCGAACTCGGATTAATAGAATGTAACCCGCCAACACGGCTGGAGAGGACATGGGACATTCAACAGGCTACGGCCAGTTCTGCCCGGTGGCCAAGGCATCGGAGATACTGACCAAACGCTGGACCCCCCTGATTCTGCGCGAGCTGATCAGTGGTTCAACCCGTTTCAACGAAATCCACCGTGGCGTGCCCTTGATGTCCAGAGCGTTGCTGTCACAACGGCTGCGAGAGCTGGTTGAATGGGGCGTGGTTGCGCATGATGACGGCGCTTATGAACTGACTGAGGCGGGCACCGAACTGAAGCCGGTGATTATCGCCATGGGGGTCTGGGGTCGCCGCTGGGTGGAGAGTGAGCTGCATGGTCCCGACTGGGATGCTGGCGTATTGATGTGGGACATGCGGCGTCGCATCAATACAGATGCACTGCCGGAAGGACGCACGGTACTGCAGTTCGAATATCGTGATGCCCCGAAAGAGATGCGCTGGTGGTGGCTACTGATTCAGAATGGTTCAGTAGACCTTTGCGTGTCGGACCCCGGATTCGAAGTGGATCTTTATGTCATCAGCGAAGTGCGAATCATGGGCCCGATCTGGATAGGCCAGCGCCTGTTGGGACCCGCCATCCGGCAGGGAGACGTGGTAGTTCACGGACGAACTGAATTGTCTCGCTCGATTGGTGACTGGCTGATGCTGTCCGTGGTAGCCAAAATCTGAAAAGCCTGCCTGGGAAATCCGCCCGACCTTGACAGGTTCACTTTCTGAACTATCGACTCTCCGGCCCCTTTGCGATTCTTGCATGACTTTTCGTGCCCCGCAATCGCAAAGGAGATAGCCATGCCGAATCCGAACCTCTTCACACCCATACTCATCCTGATCGCGGCTGCCGCATGCCTCGCCGTCAGCCTGAGCTATATGCCCTTTCCCACTGCCGCCGCGCACGAAATGGACGGCCCGATCACGGCCAACCCCCTGACTGAGCGCGCACCCTTTGACGGAACCGTGTCGGCACAGATCCGGCAGGAACTGGACGGCTTGTCGCCGCACGTCATCAACCATGAGGATGCATCGAACCTGGTCATGGTCGAATTCACCATCCAGCCCGGTGCGGTTTTTCCGTGGCACACCCATCCGGGCACGGTACTGGTCAACGTCACGCAAGGTGACTTGGTTTTCGTTTTCGCCGAAGACTGCGTTCAGCGCCACTATTCAGCCGGTATGGCGCTGATCGACCCCGGAAATACAGTGCACACCGCCTTCAATCCCGGAACTTCGGAAAAGACAGTGGTGATGACCACGCTGATTGGAGCCCCCGACGAAGGGCCGCTGATGCTACCGGTAGATTCGGACAGGAACGCGGCGCTCGACAAGGAGTGTGGTATCGAACGCGATGGCCCGGAGCATCTGAAGTAATCGAATACGCCTCATCCACCCTCAACTGGTAGCCAAGTCGACCCATCACATCGCCTTCTGGGCTTTCTCGAGTCGGTGCGAGTCGAGCCAATTCAGTATACGTCGCCTCGAAGCGGTCGCCGAAGATCTGCGTGATCAATTCTACTGCTTCACCGGCGGCGAGTGGCCGCAGGGTTGAGCATTCCTATGAAGTCAGATGCAAAAGCAGCGCGGCCAGGGCGATCAGGAGCGCACACCCTGACATAGCCATCGCCAGCATCGCATGGCGGCATTGGTTCTCCCCGGCACGTCGCCGGGTTGGCAGAATGGGAGGCCGATCCTGTTCGAACTGGAGTCGGTAGCCCGTGCGATGGATTGTTTCAATGATATCGGGTGCCAGCCCGAGTAATGCAAAGTGCCGTCGCAATCTTGAGATTGTCAGTGTAATGACCTCTTCACTGACATCCTGATCATGCCAAACGGTTTCGAGGAGACTGGCGCGGGTCACCACGTCTTCATTGCCGCTATCAATCAGCAACCGCAGCACTGCCGCTTCTCGTGGCGCCAGGCAGCGGGACCTGCCGCCGTAGCGCAGTAATCTTGTCGTGGGATCAAATCGAACACCCAGTCCGCAAAGAGTCGACCAGACCAAGCCTTGCCCCACATGGTTGATTTCGGACATCCCGCATCACCCCACTCGTCGGTGGAGCCCCTTCAGGTCCCTTTATGCGCTGATTGAAATCATTACGCAAGCATTTCGACAGGTTTTTTTCGGTTTGCATGGATCAGACTGAGTGGCAGCAAGCCGGCAGATGTCGGCGGGCACGGATCGGTTCTTTTCAATAAAGGCCGGAATCGCCGCAATACTGCGGCACTGATCAATGTAGGAGATCAACCCATGAATACTCGTAACCTGTTGCTTCTGGCCATATTTCTGGCTATCGCAAGCATGGCGGCCGTGGCGCAGGATCATTCTCGCTCGCATGAACCCGGTGTAGTGCTGGCCCTGACCCATGTCCATACCAAACCTGGCATGTTCAACGCCTATATCAATGACCTGAAAGCCAACTGGCGTCGCAGCATGGAAGTCCAGAAGGAAGCCGGCCACGTACTCAGCTACGGCATGTATTCAGTTGTCGCCCCTCGCGAGGGCGAACCCAACCTGGTGCTGCGCGTCACCTACCGTGACTGGGCGACATTTGATCAGGGGCCGGATTACTGGGAGGAATTGATGGAAGCGACTTTCGGAAGTCATGAGGCCATGCGCGAGGCCGGGATCAAGCGTGAAGAATTGCGAACGCTCGGAAGCGAGTTTCTACTGCAGGAACTGAAGTTCAAGGACTAAAGGACTCGATCAAGCTGCGCTGCCGCGGTGAAATGCCGCGGCAGCGCAGTTGCGTCCCAAAAGCCCGTGGTCATCGCCACGCAGATCCAGGCTGAAAATCCGGCGACCGGAAACACCTACGCTGAGCGCCCGTCATACATACTGGGTTGACCAAGGTGAGTTACCGAATCCAAGGATGGTGGTGTCAGTTTCCGCGCCATCGAAATGAATAGTATTCCTGGGCACAAACAACAATGATCCTGTATTGAATGAATACGCATTGGACTTATCGAAATCATTCGAAAAGGCCAATTTCAACTGACCACCTAGCACATATATTCTGGAATCCCCAGTGTGCCAATGAGGCGCATCCCATGTGCCTGCTGGAAGAAAAAACAGATAGGTGAAAACACCATGCTCCTTACTACCTTCCAGTAGCGAATATTTTGTGCCATCCTCATTGATGGACTGCCACTGGTGATCGAACAGATCAAAACTCAACATATTCAAACGATCCTGACAACGGAAGGTCGAGCCTATTCCAGTTGCTACTATGACGCATTCCGATTTCTCTCACCCATGTTCCAGAACCGCTGACGATTATTCGTTTCGATCTATTCAGCCAACTGGCGACCCAGCCATTCGCCCATGATCAGAAAGTAACTCTTGTCGTCAGAACGGTAAATTGGCCCATCGGCTTCTTCCGCACCTTCGGTTACGCGACGAATCACATGATTGGCTCCGGGAATAACGACGAGCTCACGGTGCTCCGCGGCGGGAATATCCTCCAGAATTGCAAGTGTCTCGGCCACTGGAATGGCAAAATCCTTGCCACCCAGCACGAACAAAAGTGGTGCATTCACACCCTTGTAGGCCTCAATGGGATCATAGTCCATCTCCAGATGCCAGGTCCCCTTGCTGACATCTTCCGGCAAGTCTTCCGAAGCGGGCAACCAGGTAAACTCATACCAGTCTTCATCCTGGACGGCGGCCAGTACCGCTCGAGCCTCTTCCAGACTGACATCTCCACGGAAGTATTTGTCCACAACCTGCCGTGCCTTCAGTGCCTTGTCAGCCGCTGCCTCACCGTAACCCTCGGTCAGAACATAATTATAGGCAAGCACTTCCATCTGCCGCCCTGGCGTAGTCAGCGACGCCGAGACGCTGATCACGAAAGCCGGATCGCTCATGGCTCCGGCTTCCATCACGATCCAACCGCCCTGACTCAAGCCCCACAAGCCAACGCTATCAGGATCGATACCCTCCTCAGCCGCGACCGCCTGGCTGGCGGCAACGACGTCCCGGGCAAGGTCCTGATAGCTGGCGCCGACCTGCTCTCCACCGGATTCACCGCTACCTCGTCGATCAAAGACAAAGGTGGCGTACCCCACGGGCGGGAATAATTCCGCGATCTGCTGATAAGGTGGAGTGGTGCGCTCTCCAGGCCCGGCACCGTGGGCCACGACCAACGCCGGAACTGGCCCCTTAGCTACCGGGATATGCAATGTACCCGCCAGCTCGATGCCGTCGTTCTCGAACCGGATCTCCCGTTGTTCGATTTCCCAGGACGCCGGAACAGCCGAGGGGCCAGCAAGCGTCATGACTGGAACCAGAAGACTCATGGCTATCAAGTTATTCATTAATACTTTCACTTTGGACTCCATTTCGTGAAAACTGTTTGTTAGAAGCAGCATCTTGATGAAGGCAAGCTCGATCACAACGAGTGCTCAAGCGCACTTGGAAGAATTCTGATGCTGCACTTGATTGGCTTGATGATCATCATGCATGAGCGCAGACGTGAGCACATGTGGCAAAAGTCATCAGTTGTTTCATGATTAGCCGAGGAGCAACCCACTGCTCCCAACATCAAAAAGGCCAGTACGTAAAATGACTTCTGGCATATTCATGGCACGCGTGAGTCCGATAAAATCATACTTGTTTCACTGGTCATGCATTTGATATTCATACTTCATGTGAGCTTTCGCACGCACTCGATGGTGAAGCCCACTGGTATACTGCCCCGAGGCATACCCCAATGTCCCAATTGCCTGTTTCGAGAAAATCACAGTTAAAGAGTTTGAACGCACGCTTTCGAGCTACAACATCATTCCGCTCCAACAGCACCTACTGGGACGACCACTGGACCCAACCCTTCATGTTGATATCCTGAAATTCGCCTGGCCGTACGGAATTCGACTTCTTGGCCAGCGTTTCGTCAGCTATCCGGACTATGATATCGGCGCGACGCTTCATGTAGCCAGGCATGAGATCTTTCATCCGCCATTCGATCTCGAGGAGCAGCGATACTGGGAAGCACTGACTGAACTGGAGGAGAGTGAATTGATTCAATCCATCCTCGAACACTCGAATCCTGCATACGGATACAACCCCTTCGAAGCACTCGTCAACGAAGGGTCTGCTCAGGCCCTGGAGCATCTAGGGAGACGATTATCACCGGCGCGGCGGTGTTTACGGTGACTGGTTGCTGTCTGCCGTTGATCGGGGTTTGATCAATGGGAAATCCGTCAAGGAAAGGGCAATCGAGGTTGTTGGACGAGACGCCGTGGAGACATGGATTCACATGCCGGTCCAGGCACATGAGGATCCATGACTCCGGAGGCGCCTGAATAGATCCTGGCCGCCTTCAAATCCCCTAATCGACACACTCCGGACTGGTATCCGCTGCATTTGCACAGGCCTCACTCGCGGGCACATCGCCATCGAACCCCATCTGCAGCCACGTCGATCTGCACTGGAAAGTGTCGCCGGTGGTATCGCCTTCACTTCCGTCTGTTGAAAAGCCGGCACAGGCGTCAAGACACTGCTCCGTAGTCGAGTACACGTCAGCACAACCGATTCCCATGGCTGTGCAGTAATCTTCGCATTCCTCGGATGGTGGGTCATCGGATACCGAGCTGATGGCGAACGGTGCGCCAGTGATGGGCTGGCGAGGCTCCAGCGACTCTCCCTCGACCTCTATTGCCAACCAAAGCCCGCTTGCGTAGTTCTTCTCACCGAAATCCAGACCAACCTGGAAAAGTCCGTTGTGCACGCTGACCTCGGCAATGTTGATCGTATCGCCAACCTGATTACCATCAGACTCGGCATCGAACAGGGCAAAACTCATTTCGACGGTGTCATCGACCGGCCCGGTTTCATGCTCCAGATAGCCCTGGTAGGACAGGGTGGTAGAGGCGCCAGCCATGGTGGAAATTACCAGCAAAAACAAAAAAAAAGGAAAACGCATCAATAGCCTCTCTCACGATCAGATCTCGATTATCGCACTACAGGTTACAGGAAACCGGAGGGTCTACGCTACCCGATTTCAAATTGATTCGTGAAGTATGCTATTCCCGGTCACCGGACAGGCGTCTGGTTGAGCCGACAACGTCGTTCGCAAGGGCTGCTCTGCACAATTCGGGATCCGACCTCTTGTGCTGAGACACGACAACTGATTCAGGAAGCAGTCATATGTACCCAATCGAGAAATTCCATGTCCATGATTCTTCAGAAATCAAGGCATTTGTGGAAAAGCATCCCTTCGCGACAATTGTCGCAAGTGATCCGAGCGAAGGGTTCGTCGCCACGCACATACCGCTACTCGTCCACAGATGGGAGGATGAACAAGTCTTTCGCGGGCATGTCATGCGCGACACCGACCATTGGCGGGCGATAAGGCACTCCGGCGATGTCTTTGTGTCCTTTCTTGGGCCCCATGCACCTGTTCTGGGAAGTTGGCAATCAACACCCCGATTCGGAGGCACCTGGAACTACCAGGCAGTTCATGTAAGGGGCACCGTACATGGCACGGAGGATGGTGTGCTGGAGAAACATCTGGAAGAACTGAAAGATCGATTCGAAACCAGCCCGGATCACCGGTTCTCAAGCCTTCCAGCAGACTATGTAAATGCCATGCTGCCACTGATCGTGTGCTTCGACATTGTGGTATCGGACTTGAAGTGCATTTTCAAGCTCAGCCAGAATCGAAACCTGGGCGAGTTCGACCAGACAGTTGAGAACTTGCGGCGCGAAGGGGGTAATTCCGCGCTGGTTGCCGAAGAAATGGAACTGCGTCGAAACAAGTTCTACCGAGGTTAATCCAAAGCGCGAAATTCCGGGACGGGCATGGTTTTTCCAAGACTACTGATCCTCAGTCCGCGCAGGTCAGTGCCGAATGATCGGGACAAGCAACGATCAGGTGTTCGAGTCATTGGGCATGGCCACGACTGCGATCGGGTTGGCACAGTTTTACGGATTCTGCGTCTGAACTCATGAGAGCAATCAAATTGGAAACAGTGAACTCATGAACCGGATCGGAGGAATCTTGACATGCCAAGCCCCATGAATTTCAGCAACATACCCTGCGTCCTATATGCCTCCACCATGCTGCTTGCGGGCTGTCTTGCCTTCAGTGGTGCAAGCGCATCCACGCAGGAACATGATTTCTGCAAAGGTGAAGAATCCAGACCTTACATCCCCCACGACACGGACATTGAAGTCGCCAAGCGATTTCCCGACGACATGCAGCTCATCAACCCCCACCCAATGGAAGAAGATGTGCTTGATATTGAGATCAGACAAGCCGGCGCAATGGCTGTGGGCCAAGTTTCGGCAGGAGGTGTGCTCGTTGTTTGCGGCCAGCGCCAACCCGATCATCCGGAAGGCCCGGGCATAGAAGTGCTTGGCGTGATCGCGATCCCTCCGGGAAGTGACCTTCTTGAGCTTGGCGGGTCTCTGAACGAGTCAGTGCCGGGCTTCTATCAGAAAGGCGTGATTCTGCACTTTGTGCCTGACCCGGCCGAGCGGAATCGCCGTTCACGGCTGGCGAAACGAGTCGCCGAAGTCGCAGTCGGCGCCGGCGTTGGAGCCATGGGCGGCGGCACGGTGGCGGCAGGCACCGCCCTGCTCAGTGAGCAGATCTTTGATGATGACGAAGAAGAAAGCGCTTTTCCCTTGTACATCCGGGCTTCCATCAGCCCTCGCCCGGGCACCGCGCCCCAGGAAGTAGGCACGGTGACGCATGCGAGTGAACCCGCCGAATCAGAACCTGAAACTGAACAACCAACGAGGACCGAGAGCATTACCTTCGATCCGGGTACCGCTGACGAAGAGGCGGAACTGGATCCGCGACTTCGCCGCGCCCAGGAACAAATGGGTGAAGGCTCGCCGGACCTGGCCGGGTCACCTGCCCAACAGCCTGCGCCGGCCGATCCAGCCGAAATTGCCGAGCAAATGAAGCCGGAGGAAGACTGTGTCAGCTTCAATCCCGAAAGCATCGAAGCCCGCGAGGTTCAGGGTAGCTGGCGAATCGTGGATGGCAGTCACTGGGTGATGAACTTCGATGACGCCCGCGATGAAGCCAAGCAGGCCCTGGCCATCATCCAGCACCACGGCTTTGACCGGTTGTGCTTTGTCGGACGTCCGGATCCTTCAATGACTTATCTGCTGAGCAGTGAGGCGGCCCCGGCTGAAGGTGTGGGCATGCAACCGTCCGCCGAAGAGCCGACTGAGCTGCCACTGACAGTGACCGAGGTTGACAGCCCCCTGGAATCTGCAGCCAACCGCATTCTGTGGACTTTTGCCAATGACAGCAAGGCACCCGAAAGCTTTCCGGCGAGCGTCGAGGTCAGCAAGATCCGGGACCCGAACGAATTGAGCCGATTTGAAGTCACGGATCGCTACGATTATCCCAACAGCCCGATTTTCCGGTTCTCTCCGTCTGAACGGGCGGTTGAACCGCATGAGGCTTTAGAGACCGATGCCTACGTTGAATTCGACATTACGCCAACCGATGGGCCGGTCACGTTGAACCGCATTGTGATCTCGATGGCAAGTGGGGGGAGCGCGGGTGCACAGCGCGGACTTCACTTGCGCTACAACGTCGATGATTACCAGAGCATTCTCTGGAAGCATGAGGCCGGTACAACGAGACCAGATATCGAACGTATTTCCGCACCACTGGAAGGCGTCACAATTACCGGGCCAACGAGATTTCGCCTTTATGCCACTTCGTCGGGTTCGGGGCGAACCCTGGAAATCGGAGACATGGCTTTCGATCTCCAATAAATTCTGGCTCAGGCATCATCGCGGGCCTGCCCCTGGCGGCTTGGTCAAGGTTTCCTCGTATGAATAGGCAGGACTGGACGAGTAGACCCAAAAGAGGAGCTTCAAGATGAAAGGAAGGTATTTGATTTCAATGTCCATCCTGACGGGCCTGGTGATGCTGCTGGCAGGATGCGGTGATGAGCCACGAGATATGCAGACAGAAGACAGTCCGGATCAGCAGGCGCAACAGGCCCGCGCATCGGCCGGCAGTGAGCGCGTGATGGGGCATGTGCGCTGGTATGACCGGGAAGTTGTTCTTTCAAACGTCCAGTGCACGGAAAGGGACGGCCGCTGGAACTACAGTGCAAGTAACAATGAGCTCAGGTTTTCCGGGTGGAGAAGCCAGAGCGAGCCGGAGCACGCCGCCACGGCCAGAACGGTCGTTCAACTCAGGATCCAACGTGATGACGAGCCCACCCTGTCCTTTCACATGATGGACAACCAACAGATCAATGGCGAACGAATGCTGCAAGATGTCGAGGCCGGCGCCCACGGCATTGCAGGAAAGACCCACATGATCGCCGCCAACACCCCTACCGGCGACGAATACCCATACCCGGAAGGCATCATGGTCGAGTTCGAACTGAATTGTCCCTGATGCTTGCGCGGTACGACCTTTCGAACAATGATTGAGCGCCGGTGAGACCACCATCGCCATCCAATGGGCGATTATCGATCGAGGCCAGCGTCACTGAAGGTCAGAATTAACGGCCGTTGACCTCGAACCAGGCCTGATCGGACTTCAGTTCAGGAGCGAGTCCCGAACAGAGATTGGGGAGGCTGGGTTAATATGCGGTCTGGTTGTCATTCCTTTTTTTATGACTGAGCATGATCGCACGGCACAAGACGGTGGCTTTGTCAGCTTGGGGTTGCCGGAAGGGTTGTTGAAGGCCTTGGGCGAACTGGGGTACGAGGCGCCTTCACCCATTCAGTCGAAGACCATTCCCGTTTTGATGGGCGGGCGGGATCTGGTCGGGCAGGCACAGACCGGGACCGGAAAAACGGCGGCCTTTGCGCTGCCGGTGCTGGCGCGGCTGAAACAGGCCGAATCGAAGCCTGCGGCGTTGGTGTTGGCGCCAACGCGGGAGCTCGCAATCCAGGTGGCCGAGGCCTTTCACCGCTACGCGGCGCACTTGCCGGGCTTTCATGTCTTGCCGATTTACGGTGGCCAGGCGTATGGACCGCAGTTGGCCGGCCTTCGCCGTGGTGCGGATGTGGTCGTGGGTACGCCGGGAAGGGTGATCGATCACATCAACAAGGGCACGCTTGATCTGGGCGGGCTGGGCACGCTGGTGCTCGATGAGGCCGACGAGATGCTGCGCATGGGCTTTATTGATGATGTCGAGCAGGTACTTTCAAAGACCCCGGAAAACTGCCAGATCGCACTGTTTTCTGCGACCATGCCGCAGCCGATCCGGCGTATCGCCCAGCGCTATCTCAAGGATGCCGAGGAAGTCACCATCAAGGCGAAGACTTCGACGGCCGCCTCGATCCGGCAGCGATACTGGCTGGTCAGCGGATTGCACAAGCTCGATGCACTGACCCGGATTCTGGAAGTCGAGCCGTTCGAGGGCATGATCGTGTTTGCCCGCACCCGCGTGGCGACCGAAGAATTGGCCAACCGGCTCAATGCGCGCGGGTTTTCGGCCGCCGCACTCAATGGCGACGTGCCGCAGAACCTGCGCGAGCAACTGGTCGAAAAGCTGCGCAAGGGCGAGGTCGACATTCTGGTGGCCACCGACGTGGCCGCGCGCGGGCTGGACGTCGAGCGGGTCAGCCACGTAGTCAATTACGACATTCCCTACGACACCGAGGCTTATGTGCATCGCATCGGGCGTACCGGTCGGGCCGGACGCGCCGGAGAAGCGATTCTGTTTGTCGCACCGCGTGAACGCGGCATGTTGCGGGCCATCGAGCGGGCCACCCGTCAGCCAATTGAAGCGATGGGCGTGCCGTCGGTGGCCGATGTCAATGAACAGCGCGTCGCCCGCTTCAAGGCGGCCGTGGCCGGTGCGCTGGAAACCGAGGAACTGGATCTTTATCGTGAAGTGGCCCAGGCCTGCCAGGCCGAGACCGGGGCCGAGATGGTCGATATCGCCGCCGCCCTAGCGCGCCTGCTGCGCGGAGGCGACGACTTCTTGCTGAGTGAACGCGAACCGCCGGCAGACTTTGCCCCTCGCCCCGATCGCAAGCATGAAAAAGGGCGCCGGCCGGACCGATCCGAACGACCGGCTCGTCGGCCATCCGACGACCACGACAAGGCGACTTTCCGCATTGAAGTGGGACGCAGCCACGGGATCGGCCCCGGCAATATCGTCGGCGCCATCGCCAACGAGGCCAACCTGGATGCCGGCCAAATCGGTCGGGTCCGGATCCAGGAACATTTCAGCCTGGTCGACTTGCCCGCCGACCTGGATACCGCCGTATTCCGGCACTTGGCCCGCGTGCGCGTCGGCGGCCGCCCCCTGAATATCAAGCCCGACCAGGGCCCCGGGCATCACCCGAAAACCTCTGACCGCCCTGCACCACGCGGCCGCCGTCACACCGAGTCAAAAGACCGCCGCACACCACGTCCCAACAAACCGCCACATCGAACCCGCCAAGAGAGCGCATCAGCGCCCGAAGAACGCGAGCGGTCCAAACCAAAAGACAAAAACCCACCGCGCAAAAATACCAAACAACCGGAAAACAAGAGCGGCGAAACACCGCCACGCAAACGCCCGTCCTTGACCCGCGCACAAAAGAAGGCGGGCCATGGGAACAGAAAGGCCAGGAAATAGGGGGCGACGGAGGTCGGAGGTCGGTAGTCAGTGGTCAGTAGTCGGTAGACCGAAATCAGCACCGATCCCCAAGCTCGTGCCGAGGACTTATGCAATAGCCGGGTAAACTATGACGCAGGTCTCCACTGCGAAGAGATGAACCGTGTCTGTTGAAAATCAGTTGCACCACATTCGCGACCTCGGGCTTCGCTTTGTTCGCGCGATCGTCGAGACACCATTCATGGAACTGTTCGGCCGCCCGGCGCACCGCAGTGCTATGGAATCCGGACAGGCCCCGGGCACCCTGTACATCGCCCCGGACGCGTTTGATACCCGAATTCGCTTGTGGCACATCGACGACAACGAGGTCACGCATATCGACGAACCGGATATCGAAACCATCGAGCAGATGCGCGACCGGCCCGGTCGGTTCTGGATCGATATTGCAGGATTCGCGGACGATGCCAGAATTCGCGCCATCGGTGAGCTATTTGACCTGCATCCGATGGTACTGGCCGACCTGGTCAATATCGATCGCATGACCAAGGTCAATGCACTCGACCAGCAGGCACTGATCATCATCCAGGCCCTGCACCTGAGCAGCGAGGAACAGCGACCCGGATTGGGCCAGATGGGGCTGCTGCTCGGCGACAACTGGCTGCTGAGTTTTCGCGAACGCCCCGATCCACTGATCGATCCGGTGCTCACCCGACTTGAACGGCCAACCAGTCGATTGCGCAGCGAGTCTGTCGACTATCTCGCCTGCGCCTTGCTCAATCTGGCTGTCGATGCGAGTTTCCCGGTCGTCGAAGCACTTGCCGACCAGGTCGACGAAGCCGAGGAATCGGTCATGACCGGGCGTGGCCAGGGCATGCTCGGCAATATCCACCGGCAACGCCGCGCCCTGATCACACTCGGGCGCATCTTCTGGCGCCAGCGTGACCTGATGGCGCGGCTGCTTCGCGACGAAGAGTTCTTTCGTCGCGAAACCCACATCTACCTGCGCGATGTCTACGACTGCACCGTCCAACTCATGGACATGGTCGAAACCACCCGCGAACTGGCCGCCAGCCTGGTCGAGATCCACCTGTCGATCAGTGCCAACCGCACCAATGAGGTCATGAAAACCCTGACCATCATGGCCAGCATCTTCATTCCGCTGACCTTTATCGTCGGCATATACGGCATGAACTTCGAATACATGCCCGAGCTGGCTCAGCCATGGGGCTACTTTGCGGTACTCGGGTTCATGGCGATCGTGGCCGGCGTACTTCTGCTGTGGTTTCGGCGTCGCGGATGGCTCGGCAACCAGAGCTAAACGTTGCGTACTGGAGCAGAAACAAGGCTTGGGCCAGTGTCTGTGCTATTTCTTCAGTACTGGTCTTCTACAAGAGAATCAACGTCATCGCCACCAGGCCATGGCCACCAAGATGGCAACCACCATCTTTCATCCGAGTCTCCGTCACCCGAAGAAGGTGATCTGCACGTACAATTCGACCTTAAACCAAGCCCGCAGCATGCATACTGTGGAGCAACACAGTCTGCCGAACAGCCTCCAGCCAAGATCGGTCCGATCCCTCCGTAATCTATGCTGCAAGACTTGGCGCCAGGACCACCGGACTGGCACCACAGGACCGATAGAGTGGCTGCTCCCGGTTCTAAAACCGTCAAAGGATACGCCAGGGCTTCGCGGACTTCAGCAGAGTCCAGCTTCGTACCAGTAGGCAAATTGTTGCGACGGAGCGCCGCTGCGGGGTAAATCCGATTGTTCAGATATTGCTCAAGCTCCCGTTTCGTGATTGAGCACTCGTTTGCTTCGACAAAAAACGTGAAGGTGGCCTCGCGGTCATCATCGACGTACAGCTTGGTTTCGTGATACAAGCTTGCCCGTCGTTCTGAAACGGTGATTGGCACTGTAGTATCGACCCCGGGAAACAGATCCGCGTCGAAGGGTCCGGCATCCTGAAAGAAAGCTGCACTGAACAATACGACTTCTCCACCCTCTTCGTCGGTTTCCAGGATCACCTGAACCGTACGATCCTCATCAAGGCGAATCAATCCATCCCCGTGGTAATACTTTGCACTCTCGAAAACGTGCTCGCCGTTGGGTCCGCACAAACCGGTGTCCGAGCCGGCCAAGAGCGCTGGCGAAATAGCAAATGTATACACCGTCGCGAGACGAACCAACAGTTTTCTCCAGGGCAAACCTCTACTTGACCGTCGATTCAGCAGTTTACCCAGCCGCCGCTCCGCTCCGATAGCGAGCCGCTTGTTGGTTGGCAGAACATTCAAAAAGGAAAGCTTGATAGACGTCATCAGCATGTGCGTACTCCCATTCACAACATCAACGATTCCGGTGCCCAAGCGACACAATTGGCCGCTTGACCCCTCCCCGGCCTGATCAAGATTAGTTCATCATGGCTATTCAGGCAACAGGAATCAACCTTCGGTCCGGTAAGATAAATCCTATCGAGCATAGGAAATTTCTTATCGATTCACTGGATCCATGACCCCGGCGATAGCGAAGGGATGATCGTTGCATGGCTCAAGGCTCCACGGACCTGGCCACACGGAAGCCTGCGTTAATGAAGCGAGTGTCGCGGTTCGACTCATTGCGAGAGGCGGAGCGCACTTGATGGCCATGGTTACCCCAGGAGCCTCCTCGAAGTACGGCAAAGTCGCAGAAACCCGACATCCACGCACTGCCGTCAGTCGGTGCGCCGTTGTAGTCCAGGTTTGCACAGTCCTGCACCCATTCCGAGACATTGCCATGGGTGTCATAAAGGCCAAAGGCGTTGCGGGAAAAGCTGCCGACCGGCTCTGTCTGATCTCGAAAAATACCAACCGGGCAGCCCTTGGCCGGGACCGTGCCATTGAAATTGGCCTGTTCAGTCGTAATGCAGTCGCCGGTGTTGAAGCGGCCGATTGTTCGGGCGCGGGTAGCGTACTCCCATTCCGACTCCGATGGCAGGCGATAATCCTGTCCGGTTTTGATGCTTAGCCAGGTCACGTATTCCTGAGCATCATCCCAGCTTACATTGATCACCGGACGACTATCCCGCCCCCAGGCTTGATCGCCGGGGTTGTGCGTGCAACCCAAGTCATTCACGCAGGCCTCCCACTCATCAAAGGTCACCGCCGTTTGGCCCATGGCAAAGGCCGGAACGCCGACCTCGCGCTGCGGGCGTTCGGTAGGCATGCTCTCCGGCTCAGTGGCCGGGCTGCCCTGAACAAAGGTCCCGGACGGGATCATCACCATTGTCGGGCAGTCATCACAGTCCTGGAAAGTCAGATCCTTGAATCTATCGGAAAAGATTGGATCCACTTTAGAACCCGAAGTCGGCTCAGCAACGGAAAGGGCCAATCCAAGGATGACGAATGGCATGAAAATTCGGGTCGGAATCATTTCATCCCTCAATTGTAACCAGCCCCTGAACGACACTATATCAGTCTGGAGTCCGAGCGGCTCGAGCCCACTCTTGCCTTCCCAATTTCTTTCCTTGGCTGGGGCCTACTTAGAACAACGTGTCTCCTGGCTTCTCACCCAGCAGGGAAGCTGAGGTCGGCTGCCAGGCGCCAAATTGCTCTTCCAGGGCCCGACTCTGCGTTCTCGCTCTTGCCAATGGAATCACCATTGCCTGCGAGCGACGCCTTGATTCGGACCCTGCTTGAAGCCATGAATGTGATCTACATGCCTGCCGGGCTAATATTAACCCGGCAGGTATGTAGATCGCATTCAGCCGCAGTGTGGCTTTCGTCAGCAAGGCAGCGAAACGCCGCTGTAGTACTTCTACAGCAAGTTTCGATAACACAGTCTGACGAAAGCCACACTGCGGCCTGTCATTTAAATTCAATTGGTTAGGGGCGCCAAGCAGGCCCCGACTCTGCGTTCTCGCTCTTNGCAATNG